>Ga0196958_10000005_pt1 | contig 184780 bp, 176 predicted proteins | sample S1v_10metaG_FD_148654 | JGI IMG/M metagenome (GOLD analysis project Ga0196958, IMG submission 148654) | Soil microbial communities from Anza Borrego desert, Southern California, United States - S1+v_10 | ecosystem: Environmental > Terrestrial > Soil > Desert | place: USA: California... | reverse complement strand
AGCGGTCGTGTTCCCCCCGCATGACCTGTCAAAGACGACCATGCTTTCTTGGGGGGTGCAAGCGAAAAGCGTGCTTGCACCCCCCAAGAAAGCATGGTAGCCCTCCGGGCAGGCCATACGGGGAGAACACGAAGACACCGGACTGCACGGGGCGTGCGAGCCTGAAAACGTAAGTCGCAAGCCTGGGTAGCCAGCGGGGAGCGGCCTTAGCGGCCGAAGCGGGCGGCGGAGCGTTCCTTGGCCTTTGCCGCCTCCGCCTCGCGGTCGCGGGGTGGGGCTTTGGTCACCAGTGATTCCAGCAGGGTGCGCGTGGCTTCGGTCACCGCGGCCACCGCCGCGTCGAAGGCTTCCTGGTTGGCCGCGGAGGGGTGGGTGGAGCCGCTGACCTTGCGGACGTACTGCACGGCCGCCGCGTGGATCTCGTCCTCGGAGGCGGGCGGCTCGAAGTTGTGGAGCACCCGGATGTTTCGGCACATGGCTCCACTATCGCCGACGACGGCCCTCCGCCGTCGGGGTTTCGCCGTCGGGGTGTCAGGGTTTGACGTCGAAGCGGAGCGTCCCGACCTTCGGCACGGCGGGCAGCTCGTGCCCGTCCACGCAGCCGCCGACGAACTCCACCGCGCCGTCCCGCTCCACGAACCGGCCGGTGTCGGAGCAGCCGGCGTGGGCCACGGTGAAGAAGGCCGCACCGGTCAACGCCACGGCCGTGGCCACCGCCCCGACGAGCGGGACCACCGCGGTGACCCGTCGCGCGAGCGCCATGCCACCTCCCCGGGTGAATGCTGCGTGAAGTGCCCACACCGAGCGTACCGGTCCGGCCCGCCCAGGTGAGCACCATCGGAGCCCCCGAACGGGAAAAGCCGGCCCGGGGGTGCCCGGACCGGCTTCCGCCGTCGCGACGTCGGGGGGTCGCCCCCGACGTCAGAGGTTGCCCCGGCGCTCCTGCTCGCGCTCGATCGCCTCGAACAGGGCCTTGAAGTTGCCCTTGCCGAAGCCGAGCGACCCGTGCCGCTCGATCAGCTCGTAGAAGACGGTCGGCCGGTCGCCGATCGGCTTGGTGAAGATCTGCAGCAGGTAGCCGTCCTCGTCCCGGTCGACCAGGATCCGGTGCTCCTTCAGCACCTCGATCGGGATGCGCACCTCGCCGATGCGGGCCCGCAGTTCCGGGTCGTCGTAGTACGAGTCCGGGGTCTCCAGGAACTCGACGCCGGCCGCGCGCATGGCGGTCAGCGTGGCGACGATGTCATTGGTGGCCAGCGCGATGTGCTGCACGCCGGCACCGGTGTAGAACTCCAGGTACTCGTCGATCTGCGACTTGCGCTTGGCGATCGCCGGCTCGTTGAGCGGGAACTTCACCCGGTGGTTGCCGTTGGACACCACCTTGCTCATGAGGGCCGAGTAGTCGGTGGCGATGTCGTCGCCGATGAACTCCGCCATGTTCACGAAGCCCATGACGCGGTTGTACCACTCGACCCAGTAGTCCATCTTGCCGAGCTCGACGTTGCCCACGCAGTGGTCGACCGCCTGGAACAACCGCTTCGGCGCGCCCTCGGGGCGGACGACCGTGCTCTCCCTGGCCACGTAGCCCGGGAGGTAGGGACCGGTGTAGCGGGAGCGGTCGATCAGCGTGTGGCGGGTCTCGCCGTAGGTCGCGATCGCGGCCCGGCGCACGACGCCGTGCTCGTCCTCGACGTCGTGCGGCTCCTCGAGGACGGTGGCGCCCTGCTGCCGGGCGTGCTCGACGCACTTGTCGACGTCGGCGACCTCCAGCGCGAGGTCGACCACGCCGTCGCCGTGCTTGCGGTGGTGGTCGAGCAGCGGGCTGTCCGGCTGGACGCCGCCGTTGATCACGAACCGCGCCGACCCGGACTTGAGCACGAAGGACTTGTGGTCCCGCTGCCCGGTCTCCGGCCCGGCGTACGCGACGAGCTGCATCCCGAAGGCGACCTGGTAGAACCACGCGGTCTGGGTCGCGTTGCCGACCACGAAGACCACGGCGTCCATGGAACGGACGGGGAACGGGTCCCGCGTCCCGTCGTAGTCGACCAAGCCCACGAGCTGGCGGAGCTGGTCGTAGCTCACGTCGTCAAGCTGCTGCGTCATGGCTCACAGCATGTGTCGGTTATGCAGGATGAGCAACAGTCTCTCTTTCCACTGGTCAGGTTGTACAGTGGTTCATGCCTTCCGAGGGACAAGCTGAACACTCTGACCAGGTCGTCGACGGTCTGGACGCGCGCCTGCTCCTGCTGCTGACCGACGAGCCCCGGCTGGGCGTGCTGGAGTGCTCCCGCCGGCTGGGCGTGGCGCGGGGGACCGTTCAGGCGAGGCTGGACCGCCTGGTGGCGCGCGGGGTGCTGACCGGCTTCCCGCCGGCGCTGGACCTGGCGGCGATGGGGTACGGCCTGACGGCGTTCGCGGTCCTGGAGATCGCGCAGGGGCGCCGGCAGGAGGTGTCGGACGGGCTCGCGGCGATCAACGAGGTGTGCGAGGTGCACGCGACCACCGGCCAGGGCGACCTGTTCGTGCGCGTGGTGGCCCGGTCCAACGCCGACCTGCAACGCGTCATCGACTCGATCGTGGACGTGCCGGGCGTGCAGCGGCTGTCGACGTCCATCGCGCTGTCCACGCCCGTGCCGCCCCGCGTGCGCCCGCTGCTGGAGCGGATCCGCTGAGGCCGGCCCTGGGGCTCGGCGCCCCTCCGGGCGGCGGGGACCCGGGCAGCAGGAGGGGCGGCCACCCGGTTTCGGTGGCCGCCCCTCCCGGTGTCCGTGGGATCAGCCCGCGTACGGCACGGCCTTGATCAGCGTCACCTTCATGGTGCTGCCGTTGGGCAGCTCGTACTCGCGGGTCTCGCCGTCCTTCGCGCCGTTGAGCGCCTTGCCCAGCGGCGACGAGGGGGAGTAGACCTCCAGCGAGCCGTGCGCGCCCTCCTCGCGGGTGGCGAGCAGGAACTCCTCGGTCTCGTCGTCACCTTCGTAACGCACCGTGAGCACCATGCCGGGGGCGGCCACACCGGCCACGGTGGGCGCCTCGCCGACCTTGGCGACCCTCAGCAACTCCTGGAGCTGGCGGATGCGGGCCTCCTGCTTGCCCTGCTCCTCGCGGGCCGCGTGGTAGCCGCCGTTCTCGCGGAGGTCGCCCTCCTCGCGACGCGCGTTGATCTCCGCAGCGATGACCGGGCGATTCTCGATCATCTCGTCCAGCTCTCCCTTGAGCCGGTCGTAGGCTTCCTGCGTCAGCCAGGTCACCTCAGTGTCGCTCACGGTCACCAACTCCTTGTCTTGCTCCGGCCCACGGCGTGGGCTGGCAGTTCCCGGGCGCACGCGCCCGGAACGGAAAAACACGGCCCGCGTCGGGGCCGTGCTGAAAGGCCAGAGTAACACGCCCCCAACGTTCGGCGACGGCGTTTTGTTCCCGGGACAGCCGTTAAACCCGCAGATCACCCGCTTGGCCGCTAGGTCGTGGACAGGTAGGCCGGAACCTGGTAAGAGCAGCCGAACACCTCTCCGGTCACGGGGGGCTTCGAGGTCCGCAGGACCGTCGTCCCGTACGCCGTGCCGGGGCCGGGCGGGACGAGCACCTCGCGCCGGCCCGCCTCGTCGCCGTCGTCGGAGCGCGCCCGGACGATGCACACGACGGCTCGCTCCGGCGTCTCCCGGACCACCTCGAAGGTGATCTCCACCGACCGCTCGTCCAGCACCTGGAACGCGGTCTGCTTGCCCTCGACGGGCTTGGTGCCCAGGTTGCGGTAGCCCACCCAGGCGACCAGCGCGCCGACCAGCACGGCGATCACGGGGAGTGACCACCTCGCCCAGCGGGGCAGGGCGCGTCGGGGTTTGCCGTACCGACCCTCGGGCAGTGCCACCTGTCAACGCCTTCCAGCCCGTGGGGAACAATGACCCTTGACCACCACGTTAAGTGTCGCAGGGGCCGAGGGGGCTCTGTCCGGCAGGGGCCAAGGAGGACCACCACCGTCATGGTTGACAAGCTGCGGCTGATGGCGGTGCACGCGCACCCCGACGACGAGTCGAGCAAGGGCGCGGCCACGATGGCCCGCTACGTGGCCGAGGGCCACGAGGTGATGGTCGTGACGTGCACCGGGGGAGAGGCGGGGAGCATCCTGAACCCCGCCATGGACCGTCCCGAAGTGTTGGAGAACATGGCGGAGATCCGCCGTGCCGAGATGGCCAGGGCCGCCGAGATCCTGGGGGTGCGGCACCGCTGGCTGGGCTTCGTCGACTCGGGACTGCCCGAGGGGGACCCGCTGCCGCCGCTGCCCGAGGGCTGCTTCGCGCTCGTGCCGCTGGAGGAGTCGGTCCCGCCGCTGGTCGAGGCGATCCGGGAGTTCCGCCCGCACGTGATCGTCACCTACGACGAGAACGGCGGCTACCCGCACCCCGACCACATCCGCTGCCACGAGGTGTCGGTGGCGGCGTTCGAGGCGGCCGGCGACCCGGAGCGCTACCCGGAGGCGGGCGAGCCGTGGCAGCCGCTGAAGCTGTACTACTCGCACGGCTTCTCCCGCGCCAAGCTGCTGGCGTTCCACGAGGCGCTGCTCGCGAAGGGCGAGGAGTCCCCGTACGCCGAGTGGCTGGCCGGCTGGGGTGAGGACAAGCCGGACGTGATCGAGCGCGTCACCACGCGCGTCGAGTGCGCCGACTACTTCCCGCAGCGCGACGAGGCCCTCAAGGCCCACGCGACCCAGATCGACCCGGAGAGCCGCTGGTTCGCCGTGCCGCTGGAGATGCAGCGCGCCGTGTGGCCCACCGAGGAGTACGAGCTGGCGCGGTCGCTGGTCGACAGCACGCTGCCCGAGGACGACCTGTTCGCCGGCGTGAGGGAGAAGGTGACGGCGTGAACCCGGTCCCTTGGGACCAGACGACGGCGATGGTGCTGGTGCAGCCCTCGACCACCAAGGACCCGGGCGGCCAGCAGGAGGACTTCGGCAAGTCCTCCCCGCTGGGCCTGCTCATCCTGGTGCTGTTCTTCATCGCGGTGTTCTTCCTGGTCAAGTCGATGAACAAGCACCTGAGGAAGCTGCCCGCCTCCTTCGACCAGTCCGCGGAGGCCGACCGGACCGGGCAGGCCGCCGGGTCCGAGGCCGCTGGTCCCGAGGGCGCCGGTGCCGAGGGCGCCGGTGCGAAGGCCGCCGGTGCCAAGGGTGCCGGTGCCGAGGGTGCCGGTGCCGAGGGCGCCGGGTCCGGGCGGGCTTCGAAGAAGAAGGAGCCCGGGAAGAAGGCGTCCGGCTAGCCGGCGCCCCGCCGGCCGGGCGCCGGTGCTCGTACCGGGTGCGGAGGGCCGGGACGGGACCAGCAGGCGTTCCGGGTAGCGCGGGGCCGTCCGGCCCGGTCTCGTGGCGCAGGTCGCCGGGCGGCGGCGCGGCGGTGTCCCCGCGCCCGGTCCGGCCGACCGGCCGGCGCGGCGGGGCGGACCTACCGTGGGACCATGACCAACCGGCTCGCGTCCGCGATCAGCCCGTACCTCCTCCAGCACGCCGACAACCCGGTGGACTGGCACCCGTGGTCGCCGGAGGCGTTCGCGGAGGCGCGGGAGCGCGACGTCCCGGTGCTGCTGTCGGTGGGCTACGCGGCCTGCCACTGGTGCCACGTGATGGCGCACGAGTCGTTCGAGGACGAAGCCACCGCCGCCTACCTGGACGAGCACTTCGTGTGCGTGAAGGTCGACCGCGAGGAGCGGCCGGACGTCGACGCGGTCTACCTGGCGGTGACCCGGGCGCTGAGCGGTCAGGGCGGCTGGCCGATGACGTGCTTCCTCACGCCCGGCGGCGAGCCGTTCTACGCGGGCACCTACTACCCGCCCGTGCCGGCGCCGGGGCTCCCGTCGTTCCGGCAGGTGCTGGAGGCGATCACGCGCGCCTGGCGCGAGCAGGGCGACGAGGTGCGCGCGTCGGCTGCGGGCATCGCTTCCCGGTTGGCGTTCGAGCCGCTACCGGTGTCCACTGTGGACGAGGACGTGCTGGACGGCGCGGTCGTGTCGCTGCTCGGGCACTTCGACCGCGCCAACGGCGGGTTCGGTGGCGCGCCGAAGTTCCCGCCGTCGCTGGTGCTGGAGTTCCTGCTGCGCGACCACGAGCGGACCGGGTCGGTGGAGGCGCTGTCGATGGTGCGGGCCACCTGCGACGCGATGGCCGCCGGCGGGCTCCACGACCAGCTCGCCGGCGGCTTCGCGCGGTACGGCGTCGACGCGTCCTGGGTGGTCCCGCACTTCGAGAAGATGTTGTACGACAACGCCTTGCTGCTGCGCGCCTACGCGCACCTGAGCCGCCTCGACCCGGCCGAACGGCATCGGCGCGTGGCGCGCGGTACGGCAGAGTTCCTGCTGCGGTCGCTGGGCACCGCCGAAGGCGGGTTCGCCGCGTCGCTGGACGCCGACACCGAGGGCGTCGAGGGCCTGACCTACGTGTGGACGCCCGGGCAGTTGACCGAGGTGCTGGGCGCGGCGGACGGCGCGCGCGCCGCCGCGCTGCACGGCGTGACCGAGGGGGGGACGTTCGAGCACGGCGCGTCGACCCTGCGGATGCTCGGCGAACCGGATCCGGAAATAGCGGCGCGGCTGCTCGAGGCCCGGGAGCTGCGCCCGCAGCCGGCCCGGGACGACAAGGTCGTGACGGCCTGGAACGGGCTGGCGATCACCGCCCTGGTCGAGGCCGGCGCCGCGCTCGGCGAGCCGCGCTGGGTCGCGGCGGCGGTGCGGGCGGCCGACCTGGTGCTGGCCGTGCACCTGGTCGACGGCCGGCTGCTGCGCGCCTCCCGCGACGGCGTGGCCGGGACCGCCGCCGGGGTGCTGGAGGACTACGGCTGCTTCGCCGACGGCCTGCTGTCCCTGCACCAGGCGACCGGCGAACAGCGGTGGCTGACCGCCGCGTGCGACCTGCTCGACACCGCGCTCGCCCGGTTCGCCGGCTCCGCGCCCGGCGCGTACCACGACACGGCCGACGACGCGGAGGCGCTGGTGCAGCGGCCCTCCGACCCCGCCGACAACGCCACGCCGTCCGGCGCGTCGTCGCTGGCGTCCGCGCTGCTGACCGCGTCGGTGCTGGGCGCGCCCCGCCGGGCGGAGTACCGCGCCGCCGCCGAGGCCGCACTGGCCCGCGCCGGGCTGCTGGCCGCCCGCGAGCCGCGCTTCGCCGGCCACTGGCTGGCCGTCGCGGAAGCGCTGGCGCTCGGACCGGTGCAGGTCGCCGTCGTCGGCGGCGCGCCGGGCCTGGAGTCGGCCGCGCGGCGGGGCGTGCACGGCGGCGGTGTCGTCGTGGCCGGCGAGCCGGGCTCCGCGCCCCTGCTCGCCGACCGGCCGCTGGTCGGCGGCGAGCCCGCCGCGTACGTGTGCCGGGGCTACGTGTGCGACCGGCCGGTGACCACCGAGCAGGAGCTGGCGCAGGCCCTTCGCCGGTGACCGGGCGCGGGGAGCGGCGCCCCGCTCAAGTCCGGTGACGGCCACTCCCGCCTCCGGTACGTTCGGGGCGGGGGGATCATGACCATCTCGTACGACATCACGTGGGATCTCGACCCGTCGGCGCCGACGTTCCGGAGCCGGACGTCCGCCCGGTTCCGGGGAGCGCGCCCCCACGCCGACGTCGAGGCGGTGGAGGTCACCCGGGCGAGCCACAACGGGCGCGCCGTGCCGTGGGACGGCGAGCGCCTGGCCCTGGGCGCGGCCGAGGACAACGTGCTGGAGGTCGACGCGGTCTTCGCCTACGAGCCGGAACGCGGGTTCCGCAGGGTGATCGCGGACGGCGACACGTACCTCTACGCGCTGCACTACCCGCAGTGGTCCAAGCGCAGCTTCTGCTCGCTGGCCCAGGAGCGCGGCGCGTTCACCGTGACCGTGAACGCGCCCGGCCGGGTCCTCGTCAGCAGCACCGAGGCCCCGATCGTGCCCTACGCCCTCGCGGTGGCGGCGGGCCCGTGGGCGGAGATCGGCGAGCACGTGCACGCGGTGCGCACGCGCGCCGCCGAACACGCCCGCGGACAGGCCGTCGCCGACCTGGTCAAGCGGTCCGTCGCCTGCTTCGAGCACCTGCTGGGCGTGCCCTTCCCGTACCGCGGGTGCGAGGTGGTCTTCGTCCCCGACATCCCGATCCTGGCCTTCTCCTCACCCGGCCTGATCATGTTCGACGACGGCGCCCTCAACGCCCTGTCGACCCGCGAGCCGCGGTACGCGACGACCGTCGTCAGCCACGAGGTCGCGCACCAGTGGGCGGGCAACCTGGTCGACGCCGAACCGTGGCTGGTCGAGGGCCTGGCCACCTACCTGAGCCGCCTGGCCACCGAGGAGCTGCTGCCCGGCAGCCGCCCGTGGTCGGAACCGGACGCCGCCCCGCTGCCCGATCGCCCCTACGCCGCCCACCTGGCCCGCATCGCGGCCGTGGAGGAGGCCATCGGCCGCACCGCCCTCCTGGACGGCCTGGGCAGGTACTTCCGGCGCTTCGCCCACACCACCGCGTCCTGGGCGCACCTCCGGTCGTGCTGGCGCAGGTGAACCGCGGTCAGGCGTAGATCGCGAACCAGATCGCGACGTAGTGGCACAGCGCCGCCAGCACGGTCGCGGCGTGGAAGAACTCGTGGTAGCCGAAGACCTGCGGCCAGGGGTCCGGCCAGCGGGACGCGTAGAAGATCGCGCCCGCGGTGTAGAGCAGGCCGCCGACCAGGAGCAGCACCAGCGCCGCCACGCCCACGTGGTGCAGCAGGTCGGGCAGGACGAAGACCGCCACCCAGCCCAGGGCGATGTAGATCGGCACGCCCAGCCACCTCGGCGCGTGCGGCCAGGCGAGCTTCAGCGTCACCCCGCCCAGCGCGCCCAGCCACACCACGAGCAGCACGACGTGGCCCGTGGCCGGTGGCATCGCCAGCAGCGCGAACGGGGTGTACGTGCCGGCGATGAACACGAAGATCATCGAGTGGTCCAGGCGCTTCATCCACGTGCGCGCCCGCGCGCTGGCCCAGTTCACGCGGTGGTACAGGGCGCTGACGCCGAACAGGCCCACGACGGTGGCGCCGTAGACCGAGGTCGCCAGGGCGGCCTTGCCGGACACCGTGGCCGCCGCGAGGGCGATCAGCGCGGCGCCCGTGGCGACCGACACCACGAACGACCAGAAGTGCAGCCAGCCGCGCATCCGCGGGCGCAGGGCGGGTGCCGGCGGTCGGGGGTGAGCAGACGTGGTCACCACCCCGAGGTTACGGGAGTGTAGGGAAGCGGGTCAGCACGCGACGGCGTGACCGAGCCCACCCGGCGTACGCTCTTCCAGCGTGGGTCTACGCGAACGGGTCAAGAGCGTCCTCCTCAAGGGTTACGAGTTCCGCCTCAACCGATGGCTCGACGGCAAGCAGCGGCCGCGGCACGTCGGGGTCGTGCTGGACGGCAACCGGAGGTGGGCGAAGGAGGCCGGGTTCACCGACGTCGCGCACGGCCACCGCGTGGGCGCGCGGAAGATCCTGGAGCTGCTCACCTGGTGCCGCGAGGCCGAGGTCGAGGTCGTCACGCTGTGGATGCTGTCCACCGACAACCTGAACCGGGCGCCCGAGGAGCTGGGGCCGCTGCTGGACATCATCGCCGACATCGTGGACGAGATCGCCGAGCCCGGTAACCCGTGGCGGGTCCGGCACGTCGGCGCGCTGGACATGCTGCCCACCGAGACCGCGGCCCGGCTGTCCGCCGCCTCCCTGCGCACCAGGGACCGCACCGGCCTGGAGGTCAACGTCGCCGTCGGCTACGGCGGGCGGCAGGAGATCGCCGACGCGGTGCGCAAGCTGCTGCAGAAGCACGCCGAGTCCGGCGGCACGATCGAGGAACTGGCTGAGGTCCTGGACGTCGACCACATCGCCGAGCACCTCTACACCTCCGGCCAGCCGGACCCGGACCTGCTCATCCGCACCTCGGGCGAGCAGCGGCTGTCCGGGTTCATGCTGTGGCAGTCGGCGCACTCCGAGTTCTGGTTCTGCGAGGCGTACTGGCCGGAATTCCGCCGCACCGACTTCCTGCGCGCCCTGCGCGACTACGCGATCCGCCACCGCCGCTTCGGCTCCTGACGCCCGGCGCGGCCCCTCCGCCCGCCCGCCGAGCGCCCCAGTCCCCCGGGCGCCCCAGTCCCCCGGGCGCCCCAGTCCCCCGGGCGCCCCGCCCGTCGCGCCGTCCCGACCGGTCCCACCGGTGGGACGGCACAGCCGAAGGGCGGCACCCCCCGTCCGGGAGTGCCGCCCTCGATCGACGTCAGCGCGCGAAATCAGTCGCTGTCGTTGTCGTCGTTGTCGTCGTTGTCGTCGTTGTCCGAGTTGATGCAGAGGCTCTCGTCGTTCTGCGCCAGGATCGGGACCGCGATGACGTTGAGCTCGACCTCGCAGACGTTGAGGTTGCTCAGCAGGTCCGAGTCACCGGCGAAGTTGATCAGACCGAACTGGTCCGTGACGTCGCCCTCCTCGCCCTCCTCGTAGTACGAGTAGAGCTCGCCGATCGCGGTGGTGCTGCCCCAGTCGCCGTGGCCGGAATGCGGCGTCGCGAAGGCGGGGGAACCCAGCATCATGAGACCAGCCGCGGCGATGGCGACGGCGCCAGCCTTCTTCAGCATATGGAACACACTCCTCTAGTGATTCGTGGTGACACCCGGAACCTCAGCCGAGCATTCGGGGGGTCTGGCGGCTCAGGCGGTAACGCCTTCGCCTCGATAATTTACCCGGCACCGGTGTGGATTGCAGCCGGCTGACACCATCGTGTGAATTATTCCGTGGTGCGGTTATTTCGACGGTGCCATCCCGAAGTGGAACCGCCCCGGTGAACAGCCGATTCCACGGGTATTGCGCGGTCACCGCATTCCTGCGGTTCCCGTCCGGACGGGTGGCCCCGCTCCGCCGTGCCCGACCGCCGCGGCGCGCGGTGGTCCGGCCCGCGGCCGGCCGGCGCGGTGGACCCGCCGGCGCCCGGTCGGGCTCGAAGAGCCTGCTCGCGGGTGCCCCGACTCCGGCGGCCGGGCGCCGACCCCGCTGCGGGGGTGGTCCGCGGTGCGGCGGACCACCCCCGCGACCTGCGGGGCCCGATCAGTGGCCGTCGTTGTCGTCGTTGTCGTCGTTGTCGTCGTTGTCGTCGTTGTCCGTGTTGATGCAGAGGCTCTCGTCGTTCTGCGACGCGATCGGGATGCCGATGACGTTGACCTCGATCTCGCAGAGGTTGAGGTTGCTCGCGACGTCCGAGTCGTCGGCGAAGTTGAGCAGGCCGAACTGGTCGGTCGTGTTGCCCTCCTCGCCGCCGTCGAAGTAGGTGTACCACTCGCCGACGTAGGACCCGTGGCCGTGACCGTGGTCGTGGGGCTCGCCGGCGACGGCGAAAGCCGGGGCGCCGAGCGTCATCAGTCCGGCCACGATCGCGGTGACGGTGCTTGCCTTCTTCAGCACTTCTGCTCTCCTCTTCGCGGGTTTCCCCGTTGAACCTGCGCTGCTCGGAAGCCACGGAAGTGGTTCTTCGCGGGCAAACTACCGAACATCGGACCCGCGGCAGATGTCGATAACACTATTGTGTGATACCCGGATTGTCCGCCATCCCCCGTTGTGGTTACTTCTTTCGAGTCGATTGGTTGGCACTGGGTCGCTGTGGTAAACCAGGGGCCCTTCTCGTACCCTCTTCAGTCCGTGGACGGCGTGCGGATCGTGCGGGAGTACCAACTCCTCGGGCTGCGGCTCGGGGAGCTGGCGCCGGGACTGGTGGATTCCTTCACCGGCGACCGCGCCCTGCGCCGCGAGGTCGACGACGAGCCCCGGTGGCACCCGGCCGCCCTGGCCGAGCGCGCCGCGCTGCTGCGCCGCGAGCTGGCCGCCGCCGACGACCTGGCGCCGCCGCGCCGCGGGTTCCTGGACGCCCACCTGGTCGCGCTGGAGTGCACGGCCCGCAGGCTCGCCGGCGTGCGCGTCGGCTTCGCGGCGGAGGTGCGGGCCTACTTCCAGGTCGACGTCCGGCTGGGCAGCCCCGACGCCTACCGCGAGGCGCACCGCCGGCTGGCCGAGGTGCTGCCCGGCCGCGGGCCGCTGGCCGAGCGGCTGGCCGACCACCGCGCGGGCGACGCGGTGCCCCCGCGCCGGCTCGACGCCGCCGTGCGGGCCCTGTCCGGCGCCCTGCGGGACCTGGTGCGGCGGCGGTTCCCGCTGCCCGAGCGCGAGGCGGTGGAGTACGAGGTCGTCGGGAACAAGCCGTGGAGCGGGTTCAACCACTACCTCGGCGACTTCCGGTCGCGCGTCTCGATCAACGCCGACCTCGGCCACCGCGCGTCGAACCTGCCGCACCTGCTCGCCCACGAGTCCTACCCCGGGCACCACACCGAGCACTGCCGCAAGGACGCGGGCCTGGTGGGCGGGAGCGGGCACGCGGAGCAGTCGATCTTCCTGATCAACACCCCGCAGTGCCTGATGGCGGAGGGCGCGGCGGAGCTGGGCCTGCACGCGGCGGTGGGGCCGGGCTGGGGCCGGTGGGCGCAGGACGTGCTGCGGGACGCGGGCCTGCGCATGGACGGCGACCACTGCGAGCGGGTGGAGGCCGCGGTCGCGGGCCTGCTCACCGTGCGGCAGGACGCGGCGCTGATGCTGCACGACCGGAGGACCCCGCCGGACGAGGTGGTGGCGTTCCTGCGGCGCTGGCTGCTGGTGCCCGAGCGCCGGGCCCGGCACATGCTCGGCTTCCTGGCGGACCCGCTGTGGCGGGCCTACACCACGACCTACGTCGAGGGCGCGCGGCTGGTGCGGGCGTGGTTGGACCTGCGTCCACTGGGTGAGACGTTACCTGAGCGTTACCTGAGACTTCTGGATGAGCCGCTCGTCCCGGCCGCGCTGGCGGCCGACCTCCACCGGGAGGTGCCCCGGCTGCCGCGCGGCGATGGCTAGCCGTCCGGCGTACCGGTGCTGAGCTGCGTGGACGACGCCGCGGAACGGGGCGCCCGCGGTCGGTCACCGGACGTCCGCGGCGTGGCCGCGGATCCCCCCGCGGTTGGCCGGGACGTGACCAATGGGGGAATCACCTGTGTGGCTGCCTGCAAACCGGGTGCCTGCGGAGGTAACTTCCGAATTGGCGGGCCGCGTCCACTGCGGACCGCGCAGGGAGGGCCCTGATCGTGGCTGTTGTCGAAGTGCCGGCGTCGCCGGCGGCGATGAGCGCGAGGGGGCCGGCACCCGGCCCTCGTGGTCGACGCGGCTGAGGCCGTGCCGACCGATCGGGGTGGTTGCCTGGCCCAGCGAGGAGCGGACGCGGGTGCCGCGTTCGTGAGGGAGTTGCCGTGAACGCACGACGACCCGCGAGCCGTTCCTCAGGCTCATCGCGCAGCACTTCCCGGCGCCGCGGCGCGCCGACCGGCCAGACGTACGTGGTGGACACGTCCGTGCTGCTCTCCGACCCACTGGCCACGACGCGGTTCGCCGAGCACGAGGTCGTGCTGCCGCTCGTGGTGATCAGCGAGCTGGAGGGCAAGCGGCACCACCCGGAGCTGGGCTGGTTCGCCAGGGAGGCGCTGCGCCTGCTCGACGACCTGCGGCTGCGCCACGGCCGCCTGGACGCCCCGGTGCCGATCGGAGAGGTCGGCGGCACCCTGCGCGTCGAGCTGAACCACTCCGACCCGGAGGTGCTGCCCGCGGGTTTCCGCACGGACTCCAACGACGCCCGGATCCTGGCCTGCGCGCTCAACCTCGCGGCCGACGGCCACGCCGTCACGCTGATCACCAAGGACATGCCGCTGCGGGTCAAGGCCGGCGCGGTGGGCCTGGCGGCGGAGGAGTACCGCGCCCACGACGTGACGCTGTCCGGGTACACCGGGATGTCCGACGTGGACGTGGACCAGTCCGTCGTGGACGCGCTCTACCGGGAGGGCGACGTCGACCCGGCGGAGCACGACCTCGGCCACGTCGCGGAGCTGCCGTGCCACAGCGGGTTGCGCCTGCTCGCGGGCACCTCCAGCGCGCTGGGCCGGGTCACGCCGGACAAGCGGATCAGGCTGGTGCGCGGCGACCGGGAGGCGTTCGGGCTGCACGGCCGGTCCGCCGAGCAGCGCGTCGCCCTGGACCTGCTGCTGGACACCGAGGTCGGCATCGTCTCGCTGGGCGGACGGGCCGGCACCGGCAAGTCGGCGCTCGCGCTGTGCGCGGGCCTGGAGGCGGTGATGGAGCGCCGCCAGCACCGCAAGGTCGTGGTGTTCCGGCCGCTGTACGCCGTGGGCGGGCAGGAACTGGGCTACCTGCCGGGCTCCGAGACCGAGAAGATGCAGCCGTGGGCGCAGGCGGTGTTCGACACCCTCGGCGCGCTGGTCAGCCAGGACGTGGTGGAGGAGGTCATGGACCGCGGGATGCTGGAGGTCCTGCCGCTGACCCACATCCGGGGCCGGTCGCTGCACGACTCGTTCGTGATCGTGGACGAGGCGCAGTCGCTGGAGCGCAACGTGCTGCTGACCGTGCTGTCCCGGCTGGGCGCGAACTCGCGGGTGGTGCTCACCCACGACGTCGCGCAGCGGGACAACCTGCGGGTGGGGCGGCACGACGGCGTCGCGGCGGTGATCGAGAAGCTGAAGGGCCACCCGCTGTTCGCGCACGTCACGCTGACCCGGTCGGAGCGCTCGCCGATCGCGGCGCTGGTGACCGAGATGCTGGAGGACTACGCCTCCTGACGACGCGCCGGCGAGGGGGTTCCCCGCCCGGGGAGCCCCCTCGCCGCCGCGCGGCCGGCCCGCCTACCGGACGGTGGGCCGCAGCCGGTTGTCCACGACCGCGGCGACCAGCACCAGCGCGACCGCGAGCGCCAGCACCAGCAGGGTGTTGCGCAGCGCGGCGGCGTAACCGATCCCGGTGACGTCCAGGAAGGGGTACGGGTAGAAGCCGGTGATCGCGCCGTGCGCGAAGGTGTGGGCGACCCACAGCACGGGCCAGATGGCCGCCCGCGCCGCGGTCGCGGGGTCGACGCGCGGGCGCGGGCCGAACAGCAGCCAGCCCAGGACGCTCAGCCACGGCGTGAGGTAGTGGAACCCGAGGTTCACCCACCACGCCACCCCGACCGGGTGGGACAGCGCCGCCAGCACCGTCCCGAAGACCACCCCGGTGACGGCGATGCCGAGCAGGGCGTCCAACCGCAGCACCCGCCACCACCGGCCGTCCCGGTCGGGCCGCAGCGCCAGGGACAGCGCCGCGGCCAGGACCAGGACGTTGCTCTGCACGGTGAAGTAGCTGAACAGCCGCAGCAGCCGGACGCCGAGGGCTTCCCCGCCCCGCCCGTCGTCGGCGTCCGGCCCGCCGGCGAACAGCATCGCGACCTGCGCGATCAGCGACAGCGCGGCGATGGCCGCCACCGCGCCGTGCCACACGCGCGAGCCGACGCGCCAAGCAGCCCGCTCCGCCGTGGTCATGGCCCGATCATCGGGCCACTGTGGACGGTCCGCCGGCCGGGAACCCGGTGCCGCCGCGGGAACCGCCGCCCGGCCGGGTCGCTCCCGCGGAGTCGGCGGACCGTCCACATCGGCCGTCGCGATCGGACCGGTCCGCCGGCCGGGTCGAGCCGGTCGACCCGCCGGTCGGGGCTGAGCCGGCCGGGCTCGTGCCGGTCGGAGTCGTGCCGGTCGGAGTTGCGCCGGTCGGGTCGTGCCGGTCGGGCTCGTGCCGGTCAGCGCCGTCGGCCGGGCCGGTCGGTCACCAGCCGCCGGGCAGCGGGCGGCCCTCCGCGAAGCCGGCCGCCGACTGGATGCCCAGCGTCGCCCGTTCGTGGAACTCCTCCAGCGTCGCCGCGCCCGCGTAGGAGCACGCCGACCGCACGCCCGCCGTGATGGAGTCCAGCAGGTCCTCCACACCGGGGCGCGTCGGGTCCAGGCGCATCCGGGAGGTCGAGATGCCCTCCTCGAACAGGCCCTTCTTGGCGCGCTCGAACGCGTTGTCGGAGCGGGTCCGCGCGCTGACGGCGCGCTTGGACGCCATGCCGAACGACTCCTTGTACAGCCGGCCCGACTCGTCCTGGTGCAGGTCGCCGGGCGACTCGTAGGTGCCCGCGAACCAGGACCCGACCATGGCCGCGCTGGCCCCGGCGGCGAGCGCGAGCGCCACGTCGCGCGGGTGCCGCACGCCGCCGTCCGCCCACACGTGCTTGCCCAGCGCGCGGGCCTGGGCCGCGCACTCGGCGACCGCCGAGAACTGCGGCCGGCCGACGCCGGTCATCATCCGGGTGGTGCACATGGCGCCCGGCCCCACGCCGACCTTGACCACGTCCGCGCCCGCCTCGACCAGGTCGCGCACGCCCTCGGCGGTGACCACGTTGCCCGCGACCACCGGCACCGTCGGCGACGCGTCGCGCACGGCCTTCAGCGCCGACAGCATCTTCTCCTGGTGCCCGTGCGCGGTGTCCACGACCAACGTGTCCACGCCCGCCTTGAGCAGCTCTTCGGCCTTGGCCCGCACGTCGCCGTTGACCCCCGTCGCCGCCGCGACCCGCAGCCTGCCCTCGGCGTCCACCGCCGGCGCGTACACGTCCGCGCGCAGCGCGCCCAGCGCCGTCATGATGCCCCGCAGGCGACCTTCGGCGTCCACGCCGAGCACGACCTTCTGCGTGCCGCCGTGCAGCCGGTCGAACACCTCGCGCGGCGGGGTGTCCATCGGCAGCGTGGCGATCCGCTCGTCCGCGACCTCGTGCAGCCGGGTGAACCGGTCGACCCCGCCGCACGCGGCCTCGTCCACCACGCCCACCGGCCGCCCGGCCCCGTCGACGACGACCACCGCGTCGTGCGCCCGCTTGTGGATCAGGTTGTGGGCGTCGGCCACCGAGTCGCCGGGGGAGAGGGTGAGCGGCGTGTCCCAGACCGGGTGCCGCTGCTTCACCCAGGCCACGATCCCGGCCACCGCCTCCGGGGCGACGTCCTGCGGCAGCACCACGAGCCCGCCGCGCCGGGCCACGGTCTCGGCCATCCGGCGCCCGGCGACCGCGGTCATGTTCGCGACCACGACCGGGATGGTCGCCCCCGTGCCGTCGGAGGTCGACAGGTCGACGCCGAACCGGGACTCCACGGCCGAGCGGCCGGGCACCAGGAAGACGTCGTCGTAGGTCAGGTCATAGCTGGGCCGATGCCCTTCGATGAATCGCACGAGACTTCGACACTACTCGCGATCGGGCCGTTCCGCCCCTGCCCGCGGGACCGGACCGCGGGACCGGGCGCGCGGCCGGGACCCGGGACCAGGACCAGGAGCCGGGGCGCGGGATCAGGGCCCGGGATCAGGGCGCGGGAGCAGGCGTGGCGCCCGCCGAGGGGCCGCCCCCCTTCGGCAGCAGCGCCCGCACCGCGTCGATCGTGTCGGCCTCGGCCGGGCCCTTGTCCGGCCGGTACCGCACCACGCGGGCGAAGCGCAGCGCCACGCCGCCCGGGTAGCGCGGCGACACCTGGACCCCGTCCAGCTCGACCTCGACCACCAGCTCGGGGCGCACGGTGACCAGCCAGTCGCCCCGGTCGGTCGCCCGCGCGAGCAGCTCGCGGGTCTGCCACGCCAGCAGCTCGTCGGTCAGGCCCTTGAACGTCTTGCCGACCATGACCGGCGACCCGCCGTCCGGGTCGCGCGCGCCCAGGTGCAGGTTCGACAGCAGGCCCTGCCGCCGCCCGCTGCCCCACTCGACGCCCAGCACCACCAGGTCCAGGGTGTGGACCGGCTTCACCTTCTGCCAGGAGCGCCCGCGCCGGCCCGCCGCGTACACCGACTCCAGCGACTTGACCACCACCCCCTCCTGGCCCGCCGCCAGCGCCGCCGCCAGCACCTGCGCGGCCCGCGGCTCGTCGGGCTCCACGGCGCCGGGGATGACGTGGTCGCCGGCGGCCTCGCGCAGCGCGGCCAGGCGCACGCGCAGCGGCTCGTCGAGCAGGTCGACGCCGTCCAGGTGCAGGCAGTCGAAGAAGAACGGGCTCAGCAGCAGCTCGCGGGCGCCGCCCACCGACGTGCGCGGGCCGGCGGGGGTGGCGTCGAGCAGCGCGCCGAACCTGCTCATCGTCTCCTGGAACGGCCGCGGCTTGCCGTCGTCGTCCAGCGCCAGCGTCTCGCCGTCGAGCACCGCGGACGTGCAGGGCAGCCCGCGCACCAGCTCCACCAGCTCGGGGACGGTCGCGGTGATCTCGCGCAGGGTGCGGGTGAACACGCGGACCTCGTCGCCGGAGCGGTGCACCTGGATGCGCGCGCCGTCGAGCTTGTGCTCCACCACGCACGGGCCCAGCTCGGCCAGCGCGCCGGGCAGCGACTCGGCGGGCGAGGCCAGCATCGGCCGCACCGGGCGACCCACCTCCAGCCGGAACGCCGCCAGCGCCGCCTCGCCCGCCAGCGCCGCCACCGCCGTCCCCGGCAGGCTCCCGGACAGCATGAACGCCCGCCGGACGACCTCGCCGGGCACCTCGGCCGCCCGCGCGATGGCGTCCAGCATCACCCCCTCCAGGGCGCCCTGGCGCAGCTCGCCGGTCAGCAGCCGGCGCAGGAAGTCCTGCTCGGCCTCCGTCGCCCGGCCGAACAGGGCGGTCAGCGCCTCGACCCGCCGCCGGGCCGCGCCCCTGCCGCTGATCGCGGCGTACCCGCCCAGCGCCTCGTCCACCTCGGACACCGTGAGCTGCGGCCGCTCGGCGGGCGGTGGCGCGATCGCCTGGACGGTGCGGTAGCCCGCCCCGATGCGCCCCTGGCTGGGCACGCCGACCAGGAACGACACCACCGCGGGCGTGCTCATCCGGCGCACCGGCTCGGCCAGGGCGGCGACCTTGGCCAGGCGGGAGCGCGTCGCCGCGACGGCGGCGGACGTCTCTACGACCTCGGTGAACAGCACGCCGACCATGGTGCACCCCACCACCGACAATGTCCGGTCGGCCGCGGTCAGGGCCGGTCGCCCACGACCCGGCTCAGCTCCCGCACGGCCAGCCGCAGGCGGTCCGGGGTGGTGGCGGCGTAGCCGAGCACCAGCCCGGGGAACGTCGGCGTGCGCGCGTAGTTCGCCAGCGCCGGCGCGTGGACCCCGTGCCCGGCCAGGCGCTCCTGCAGCGCGAGGTCGTCGGTCCCGTCGGGCAGCCGCACGACCACGTGCAGGCCCGCCGCCACGCCGATCGGTGTCCACGCGGGCAGCCGCCGGGCCAGCTCGTCGAGCAGGGCGTCCCGGCGGGCGCGGTAGAGCCGGCGGGTGCGGCGCAGGTGGCGGTCGTAGCCGCCGGTCCGCAGGAGCTGCGCGAACGCCGCCTGGTGGAGGGTGCCGGTGCCGAGGTCGTCCAGCCGCTTGCGCCGCACGACCGGGTCGCGCAGGCCGGGCGGCAGGACCAGCCAGCCGAGGCGCAGCGCGGGTGCGAGGACCTTGCTGGCGCTGCCCTGGTAGACCACCCGCGCGGGGTCCAGGGCCTGCATCGCGCCCAGCGCGGGGCGGTCGTAGCGGTGCTCGGCGTCGTAGTCGTCCTCGACGACCACGCCGTCGCGGGCGCGCGCCCAGTCCAGGAGCGCGCGCCTGCGCTCGGGGTGCAGCACGACGCCCAGCGGGAACTGGTGCGCGGCCGTGACGAGCACCGCCCGGCAGTCCGTCGTGGCCAGGACGTCCACGCGGATCCCCTTGTCGTCCACCGGGACGGGGCGCACCGCGAGGCCGTGGGAGGCCAGCACGTCCGCCGCGCCGGGGTGGCTCGGCTCCTCGACCGCGACGCTGGTGTGCCCGGCGGCCGCCAGCACCCGCCCCGTCAGCGAGGTGCCCTCGGCGGCCCCGTTCACGACGACCACCTCGGCCGGCCCGGCCACGACGGCGCGCACGCGGCCCAGGTAGTCGGCGAGTTCGCGGCGCAGCGGCGGGAAACCCGCCGGGTCGGGGTAGCCGAGGTCGTCGGCGGGCAGGGCGAGCAGCGCGGTCTTCTGCGCCTGCAACCACTCCTCGCGCGGGAACGCGCCGAGCGCGGGCACGCCCGGCCTCAGGTCGAACCGCCGGCTCGGCCGCGCGCGGGGCTCCTCGGCGACCGCGCGCGGCGGGGCGGCGGTGGCCGCGACGGTGGTGCCCGAGCCGCGCCGGGCGACCAGGTAGCCCTCCCCGACGAGCTGGGCGTACGCCGAGGTGACGGTGCCGCGGGCGACCCCGAGCTGGGCGGCCAGGTCGCGGCTGGACGGCAGCCGCGTGCCCGGCCCGAGCCGCCCGTCCCGGACCGCGCGGCGCAGCTCCGACTCCACGCCCCGGCGGCCGGTGGCGCCGGGCAGCAGCAGCTCGCGGTAAGTGGTCCAGTCGGAGGTCACGGGAGTGGAGCTTAATCCTGGACCACCGGTGGGCGAGGGTGATCGGCATGAGAACCGCCATCGCCGCCGGCGCCCTGGCCTCGGTCATCGTGGGCGCGGCCGTCCCGGTGACCGGGATGCTCCAGGACTACCCGCTGCTCACCGGTCAGGCCGTGCGCTACGCGCTGGGCGGCGTCGTGCTGCTCGGGTGGACGCTGGCGCGCGGCGGGCGGCCGGTCGTGCCCCGGCGGGGCGACTGGGCGGCGCTGTGCGCGCTGGTCGCCACCGGGATGCTCGGGTTCAACGCCTTCCTCCTGCACGCCCAGCGCTACGCGGAGCCCGGTTTCGTGGCCGCGGTGCTGGGCGCGAGCCCGCTGGTGCTGGCGCTGGCGGCGCCGTTGGCGGCCGGGCGGCGGCCCGCCGCGGGCGCGGTGGCGGGCGCGGTCGTGGTGGCGGGCGGGGTCGTGCTGCTGTCCGGGGGCGGCGCCTGGCACGGCCCCGGGCTGGTGCTGGCGGTGGCGACGATGCTCGGCGAGGTGTCGTTCACGCTGTTCGCGGTGGGCGTGGTGCGGCGGCTGGGCGGGGTCGCGGTGGCCACCTGGTGCTGCTTCCTCGCGGCGGCGGTGGGCGGGGTGGTCGGCACCTTCGCCGGCGGCTGGCGGGCGCCGGGCCCGCGGGAGGGCGCGGCGCTGGTGGTGCTCGGGGTCGTGGTCACCGCCGTGGCGTTCGGGCTGTGGTACTTCGCGGTGGCGCGGCTGGGCGCGGACCGGGCCGGGGTGCTGATCGGGCTGATGCCGGTCGCCGGGCTGGCGGCGTCGGTGGCGCTGGGCGCGCAGGCGATGACCGCCGTCGCGCTGCTCGGCGCGACGGCGGTCGCCCTGGGCTGCGCGATCGGGCTGCGCGGCCGGGTCAGCGCCCGCCGCGCGCCATCCGCAGCACGTCCAGCGCCTCGTCCAGCTGCGCCTCGGTGAGCCGGTCCGGCACGTGGCCGCGCTCCAGCACGACCTGGCGGATCGTCTTGCGCTCCTTCAGCGACTGCTTGGCGATCGCCGCCGCCTCCTCGTAGCCGAGGTAGCGGTTGAGGGGCGTCACGATCGACGGGGACGACTCGGCGAACTCGCGCATCCGGTCGGCCTGCGGCTCGACGCCGGCCAGGACCTTGTCGGCCAGCAGGCGGGACACCGCGGCGACCAGGCGCGCGGACTCCAGCACGTTGCGGGCGATCACCGGGAGCATCACGTTGAGCTGGAAGTTGCCCTGCGAGCCCGCGAACGCCACCGCCGCGTCGTTGCCGATCACCTGCGCCACCACCATCATCGTGGCCTCGGGGATCACCGGGTTGACCTTGCCGGGCATGATCGACGAGCCCGGCTGGAGGTCGGGCAGGGCCAGCTCGCCCAGCCCGGTGCGCGGTCCGGAGCCCAGCCAGCGCAGGTCGTTGGCGATCTTGAACAGGCCGATCGCCGTCGCCCGGAGCTGGCCGGAGACCTCGACCACGCCGTCCTGCGTGGCCTGCGCCTCGAAGTGGTCGCGGGCCTCGGTCAGCGGCAGGCCGGTGACCCGCGCCAGCTCCGCCGCGACCGCCGCGCCGAAGCCCTCGGGCGCGTTCAGGCCGCTGCCGACGGCCGTGCCGCCGATCGGCAGCTCCGCCAGCCGGGGCAGGCTCGCGGTCAGCCGCTCGACGCCGTGGTCGACCTGCGCGGCCCACGCGCCGGCCTCCTGGCCCAGCGTGATCGGGACCGCGTCCATCAGGTGCGTCCGACCGGACTTCACCAGGCCCGACCACTCGGCGGCCCGCCGCCGGAGCACCCCGGCCAGGTGCTCCAGGGCCGGCACCACGTCGGTGGCCACGGCCTCCGCCGCGGCGACCCGCAGCGTCGTCGGGAACGTGTCGTTGGACGACTGCGAGGCGTTGACGTGGTCGTTCGGGTGCACGTCGCGGCCCAGCGCCCGGGACGCCAGGGTCGCGATGACCTCGTTGGCGTTCATGTTCGACGACGTCCCGGAACCGGTCTGGAACACGTCCACCGGGAAGTGCGCGTCGTGCGCGCCCCCGGCCACCTCGTCCGCGGCCCCGGCGATCGCGCCGGCCACGTCGTCGGGCAGCACGCCCAACCGCTGGTTCACCCGGGCGGCGGCGGCCTTGAGCAGGCCGAGCGCCCGGATCTGGGACCGCTCCAGCCCCCGCCCCGACACCGGGAAGTTCTCCACCGCGCGCTGCGTCTGCGCCCGCCACAGCGCGTCGACCGGCACCCTGACCTCGCCCATGGTGTCGTGCTCGACGCGGTAGTCCTGTTCTGCCATACCACCGAGTCTGCCCCCCGCGGGCCCACCGGGGCGGAATGGATGGGCAGAGTGGTGCGGAACACCTATGGTCGGTGCATGGACCTCGAGGTCGACGTGCTCGTCGTCGGAGCCGGACCCACCGGGCTGTTCGCGGCCTACTACGCGGGCTTCCGGGACCTGTCCGTGGCGCTGGTCGACTCGCTGCCGGAGGCGGGCGGGCAGATCACCGCGATGTACCCGGAAAAGCTGATCTTCGACGTGGCCGGGTTCCCCGCCGTGCGCGGTCGGGACCTGGTCGCCGCCCTGGTCCGGCAGGCGGACCGGTGGCAGCCGACCTACCTGCTCGGCAGGCAGGCGCGCACGCTGTCCACTGTGGACGACGGGCTGGAGGTCGGGCTCGCCGACGGCGGCGTGGTGCGCACCCGCGCGGTGCTGGTCACGGCGGGCATCGGCGAGTTCCGGCCCCGCCCGCTGCCCGCCGGCGACGGCTGGCTGGGCCGGGGCGTCGTGCACTTCGTGCCCGCCCTGGGCGCCCACGCCGGGCAGGACGTCGTCGTGGTGGGCGGCGGCGACTCGGCGTTCGACTGGGCCCTGGCCCTGCACCCGATCGCGGCCAGCGTGACCGTCGTGCACCGCCGCGCCACGTTCCGCGCCCACCCGCCGACCGTGCGGCAGGTGCGCGAGCTGGGCGTGCCGATCATCACCGACGCCGAGGTGCTGGAGCTGCGCGGCGACGGCCGGGTGGCCGAGGTGGAGGTCGCCGTCAAGGGCGGCGACCGCGCGGTGCTGCCCGCGCAGACCGTCGTGGCGGCCCTGGGCTTCACCGCCGACCTGGGTCCCATCGGGACGTGGGGCGTGGAGCTGGACCACCGCGCGATCGTCGTGGACAGCACGATGAGGACCGCGCGGGACCGCGTCTACGCGGCGGGCGACGTCGCGCAGTACCCCGGCAAGGTCAAGCTCATCGCGACCGGCTTCGGGGAGGCCGCGACGGCGGTCAACAACATCGCCGTGCGGCTCGACCCCGGAGCGCACCTGTTCCCGGGTCACTCCAGCAGCGCGGAGTGACTCACGGGACCACCTGGACCTGCTCGCCGGCGAACAGGTTGTCGAAGAAGGTGGCCGCCGCGTCGCGCGACAGGTGGATGCAGCCGTGCGACTGCTCGGTCAGGCTGCCTTCGTGGAACGCGATGCCGCTGGTGGTGAAGTACACCGCGAAGGGCATCGGCGCGTTGTACGGCACGCTCCAGTCGTCGCGCACCTTGCGCAACACCGGGTACGTGCCGGTGGGCGTCTCGTAGCCGGGGCGGCCGTGCGTGACGGGGACGGGGCCGTAGCTGGCCGATCCCCGGTACACGAGCCACGCCTCGTTGGTGGACAGCTTCAGGCAGGCCCCGTCCCGGATGGAGCAGGGGGCGCCGGTCGAAGCGTGTGCGGGCGCCGCGAGGCCGGAGAAAGCGAGGGCCAGCGCGGCCAGTCCGGTGCCGAGCTTCTTCATCTCGAACCACTCCTCGATCAGGGGTTACCCGATCGAGGACGTGATTCACCGGTCCGGGCGGGGACCGGGGACTGTTCACCCACTCGGCGGCACCGGGAGCACGCGCCGGTGGGGGTCCGGCCCCGGAACGGGGGAAGGGCCGCCCCGCCGGAGCGGAGCGGCCCTTCACCGCGGGACACCCGGGTGCGGGTGGTCTGGTCAGACCGCGCCCGCGTAGGTGGTGATCCACGAGCGGAAGGCCGGGACGTCCATGTAGATCGACGGACCGGTCGCGCAGGTGGAGCTGCTGTTGCCGGCCCGGCTGGTGGCGCCGATCAGCTCCCACGTGCCGCCGACGGACTTGATCTGCGGACCGCCCGAGTCGCCGTAGCAGGCGCCCGCGCGACCACCGGGGTTGTTGGTGCAGATCTCATAGGCGCCGGAGATGCCCTGGCAGCTGCCGTCCGCCACGATCGAGGTGTTCAGCTCCTGCAGGGTCACCGGCGCGCCGCCGCAGCCGCGCGGGGCGCAGGTCTGGCCCCACCCGATGATGCGGGTGGCGGTGCCGGTCGCACCGGAGGACGACGACACCCTGATCGGCGTCTGGCTCACGTTCGTGGACAGGCGCAGCAGGGCGATGTCGTAGCTGGGGTGGTTCACGATCTGCGCGCCGGAGGCGACCGTCCCACCGCTGGAGCGGTTGGTCGAGCCGACCCGGACGCGGACCGAGGACGCCGAGCGGCCCTGCACGCAGTGCTTGGCCGTCACGACCCAGTTGGCCTTGATCAGCGAGCCGCCGCAGAAGTGGCTACCCGAGGTGCTCTGCAGGGAGACCATGAACGAGTAGACCTGGGTGGCGTTGCCGCCGCCCACGATGTACGGCGTGACCTCGCCGTCCGCCGCCGGGGACGCCGCCGCCCCGCCCGCGGTGGCGAGCGCTGCCCCGACCGCGACCGCGAAGGCGGTGAACAGGGTACGAACCTTCATCATTTCCTCTCCGTGCCCGACGCAGGGGGCCAGGCACGAATCGGAAACTAGGGACGTACGACACTCCGTGACTACAGCCGTTCGGCCGGTAACACCCTGTTGACCGTTGACACGGCTCACGGCAGCGGCGGCAGGACCGGCTCGTCGCCGGGTCGCGGGTCGAAGTCGACCGAGGAGTACTCGCGCAGCTTCGTCAGCCGGTGGAAGCCGTCGATCATGCGCACCGTGCCGGACTTCGACCGCATCACGATCGACTGCGTCGTGCAGCCGCCCGCCCGGTAGTGCACGCCCCGCACCAGGTCCCCGTCGGTGACGCCGGTGGCGCAGAAGAACACGTTGTCGCCGCGCACCAGGTCGTCCGTGCCGAGCACCCGGTCCAGGTCGTGCCCGGCGTCGAGGGCCCTCTGCCGCTCCTCGTCGTCCTTGGGCCACAGCCGGCCCTGGATCGCGCCGCCCATGCACTTCAGCGCCGCCGCCGCGATGATCCCCTCGGGCGTGCCGCCGATGCCCACCAGGAGGTCGATGCCGGTGTTCGGGCGGGCCGCCGAGATCGCTCCCGCCACGTCGCCGTCGGAGATGAAGTGGATGCGGGCGCCCGCTTTCCGGACGTCGGCCACGATCGACTCGTGCCGCGGGCGGTCCAGGACGCACACCGTCACGTCGGAGACGTCGCTGTGCTTGGCCCTGGCCACCCGGCGGATGTTCTCCGCGATCGGCGCCGTGATGTCGATGACGTCCGCCGCCTCCGGCCCCACGGCCAGCTTCTCCATGTAGAACACCGCGGACGGGTCGAACATCGCGCCCCGCTCGGCCACCGCGAGCACCGCCAGCGCGTTGGGCATCCCCTTGGACATCAACGTGGTCCCGTCGATCGGGTCCACGGCGACGTCGCAGTCCGGGCCGTCGCCGTTGCCGACCTCCTCGCCGTTGAACAGCATGGGCGCCTCGTCCTTCTCGCCCTCGCCGATCACGACCACGCCGCGCATCGAGACGGTGCCGATCAGCTTGCGCATGGCGTCGACCGCCGCGCCGTCGCCGCCGTTCTTGTCGCCGCGCCCCACCCAGCGGCCGGCGGCCATCGCCGCGGCCTCGGTGACGCGGACGAGTTCGAGCGCGAGGTTCCGGTCGGGTGCTTCGCGACGACGCTCGGACGGGCTGCTGCTGGACACCATGGAGTTCCTCCTGCGATTACCGGCCGGTAGACCAATCCTCGCACGTCGTCAGCCCTGCGCGACGTCCTCCTCGGTCACAGCGAGCGCTTGATCGATCCGCTCGCGGGCGCCCGCGAGCCGCTGTTCGCAGGTCTTGGCGAGGGCCTCGCCGCGTTCCCACAGCGCCAGCGACTCCTCCAGCGACAGGCCGCCCGCCTCCAGCCGGCGGACCACCTCCACCAGTTCGTCCCTGGCCTCCTCGTAGCCCGGCTCGCTCACGTGGACAACTTCCCCAATCGGTTGCGGACGTGCACCACGACGGTCGCCACCGCCTGGTCGTAGCCGACGAACGCCTCCGCGAACTCGGCGCCGTCACCCTCTCGCACCGCGTCGTCGATGCGGTGCTCGGCCTCCGCGACCCGCCGGCGGTGCACCGAGCCGCCGGACAGCCACCAGCGCTCCCCGGCGTAGTCGGAGGTCGCCGAGGACAGGTCGTGCAGCCGGTCGGCCAGCGCCGACCGGCCGGACGCGCAGCCCGCCACCAGCGACAGCCAGCAGTCGGCCGCCGCGCGGTCGGCGGCCTCGACGCGGTCGCGCACCGCGCGGGAGCCCTCGTCGTCGGCGCCGTCGGCGGCGGCCGTCGTCAGGGGCAGGAACGTGGGCTCACCTGCCGGAGTGGGCACCACCGCCTCCTTCCTCGGCGTCCTGGACGACCGCGCGCACGGCCCCGTCCGCCACCCGCACCCGGAGCCGGGCCCCCGCCGGCGCGTCCTCGACCGACCTGACCACGCCGACGACCCCGTCGGGCGTGACCAACTGCACCACGGCGTACCCACGGGCCAGCGTGGCGGCCGGTCCGAGGGTCGTCAAGCGCGCGGTGGTCGCGGCCAGCCCCGCGGCCTCCTTGTCGAGCCGGTGGCGGATCGCCCGGCGGGAGCGCTCCCGCCACTGCGCCACGTCCTGGGCGCGCCGCTCCAGCGGCCCGTGCGGGTCGGCCAGCGCCGGCCTGCTGCGCAGCGAGGCGAGCAGCTCGCGCTCCCGGTCCACCCAGCCGTGCAGCGCGCGCCTGCTGCGGTCGCGCGCCTGCCGGATCCGCTCGGCCTCCTCGGCGACGTCGGGCACCACGCGCTTGCCCGCGTCGGTCGGCGTCGAGCACCGCAGGTCGGCCACGTGGTCGACCAGCGGGCTGTCCGGCTCGTGCCCGATCGCGGACAGCACGGGCGTGCGGGCCTGCGCCACCGCCCGGCACAGCGCCTCGTCGGAGAACGGCAGCAGGTCCTCCACGCTGCCGCCGCCGCGCGTCAGCACGATCACGTCGACCTCGGGGTCGCGGTCCAGGGTCGCCAGCGCCGTGAGGATCTGCGGGACGGCCGACGCCCCCTGCACCGCGACGTTGATCACGCGGAAGCGGGCGTTGGGCCAGCGGGCGTGCGCGTTGGTCACCACGTCCCGCTCGGCGGCCGACGCGCGGCCGGTGATGAGCCCGATCCGGTTGGGCAGGAACGGCGGCCGGCGCTTGCGGCGCGGGTCGAACAGGCCCTCGGCGGCGAGCAGCTTCTTGAGCCGCTCGACGCGCGCCAGCAGCTCGCCGACGCCGACCGCGCGGATCTCGTCCACGCGCAGGCTCAGCGTCCCCCGGTTCGGGAAGTAGTGGGGCTTGCCGTGCACCACGACGCGGCTGCCCTCGGTCAGCTGCAGCTCGCGGACCATGGCCACGGGCGCGGTCAGCGTCATCGACATGTCGACCGACGGGTCGCGCAGCGTGAGGAACGCGGTGGCCGTGCCGGGGCGCGCGCTGAGCTGCGTCACCTGGCCCTCCACCCACACGTCGCCGAGCCGGTTGATCCACTCGAAGACCTTGCGCGCGACCGTGCGGACCGGCCAGGGGTGCTCGGGGCTGGACTTCTGGTCGGTCACCGCTGGTCGGGGCTCGCGGCCGGGCGGAGGTTGGCGATCCGGCGCGTCAGCATCCCGGTGAACTCCGGGCGGGCCGCGTGGGTGCGCTCGTGGTCGAGCAGCTGCTCCAGGTCCGCGATCGACAGCCCCCGCAGCCGCGCGCGCAGCTGCGGCAGCGTCAGCTCGTCGTAGTTCGGCAGCGCGGCGGGCGGCTCGGCGGCCAGCGCCTGCTCCTCGGCCTCCCACGGGTCGTCGACCGGCGCGCCGGCGGCCCCGGGGTCCGCGAACCCCTCCGGCGCCGGGGCGCCCGCGGCGGTGTCGTCGTCCTCGTCGAACGTGGCCCACTCCGGCTCGGCTTCCGCGGGGCGCAACCCGGCCAGGGCGTCGTCGCCCTTGATTGCGAGTTCCGTCACCCGCTGCTGGACCCGCATCGACAGTTGCAGCGCCTCGCTGACCACGGTCACCGGCAGCCCCACGAGCTGGTGCGGGAGCTTCCGGGCCTGCTCGACGGCGGTGACCGCCAGTCCCGCGGCGAGGCGGACGGGCAGCGGCAGTGGCTTCATGCCCCCTAGCCTGCCGCAGTCGGGCCGCGGATGCCCACCTTCCGCGCCCGTGCCCCTGGGGCGGTCCGCGCCCCCGGGCAGCCCGTACCCTTGGGGCATGGACAAGCGAGTGCTCCTGGCCAAGCCGCGCGGCTACTGCGCCGGCGTGGACCGCGCGGTCGTCACCGTCGAGAAGGCGCTGGAGCAGTACGGCGCGCCGGTGTACGTGCGCAAGGAGATCGTCCACAACAAGCACGTGGTCGAGACGTTGTCCAGGCGTGGCGCGATCTTCGTCGACGAGACCGACCAGGTGCCCGAGGGCGCGCTCGTGGTGTTCTCGGCGCACGGCGTGTCGCCCGCGGTGCACGAGGAGGCCGCGGCCCGCCGGCTGCGCACCATCGACGCCACCTGCCCGCTGGTGACCAAGGTCCACAACGAAGCGCGCCGGTTCGCGCGCGAGGACTACGACATCCTGCTCATCGGCCACGAGGGGCACGAGGAGGTCGAGGGCACCGCGGGCGAGGCCCCGGAGCACATCCAGCTCGTGGACACGGCCGAGGACGTGGACAAGGTCGTCGTGCGCGACCCGTCCAAGGTGGTGTGGCTGTCGCAGACCACGCTGTCGGTGGACGAGACGATGATCCGGGTGCGGCAGCTGCAGGAGCGGTTCCCGGACCTCCAGGAGCCGCCGTCGGACGACATCTGCTACGCGACGTCCAACCGCCAGACGGCGGTGAAGACCATGGCCCCCGAGTGCGACCTCGTGCTGGTGGTGGGCTCCCGGAACTCGTCCAACTCGGTGCGGCTGGTCGAGGTGGCGCTCCAGGCGGGCGCGCGGGCGGCGCACCTGGTCGACTACGCGCGCGAGGTCGACCCGGCGTGGCTCGACGGCGTGACCACCGTCGGGGTGACCTCCGGCGCTTCCGTGCCGGACATCCTGGTGATGGAGCTGCTCGAATTCCTGGCCGAGCGCGGGTACGGGGACGTCGAGGAGATCACCACGGCCAACGAGAAGATCGCCTTCGCCCTGCCCCGCGAGCTGCGCAAGGACATGGTGCGCTGAGCAGCGCGCCGGGGGTCCCGCGCCGGGACACCGGGCCGTCCGGGAACCACCGGTCCGGAGTGGACCCCTCCCGGGACGCGGGCGCGGGACGGCTGCCGCGAAGCCCCTCACGTCGGTGAAGGGCTCTGCGGGCGGTTGCCCCGACCCGCTGCTGTGAACGGGCCGCGGGCTCCGGTGCCGGCTAGCTCCGGTGCCGGTTCGCGTCGGTGTCAGTCCTCGTCGCGCCGGCGCGGGCGGTGCTGCGGCGAGCGGGAGCCCTGCTCGCGGGGCCGGCGCGGGCGGTCCTCGTCGGACTGCGGGCGCGGGCGCTTGGGGCGGGGCTCGTCGCCGTCGGCGGGCTTGCGGCGGGGCTCGTCGCCCTTGGGCGCCTTGCGGCGCGGCCGGTCCTCGGCGTCGCGAGCGGCCTCCCGGGCGGGCGCGGACTCGCGCGGGCGCTTCGGGCGGTCCTCGGCGGACCGCGCCGGCTCGCCCTCGGCCTCGCGGACCTCCTCCCGGGTGGGGCGGTTCGGGTCCTTCTGCGTGGTGACCCGCACCAGGCCGATGATCACCGTGCACGCCGTCGTGATCGCCATCGCCGGGAAGCCGTCGATCAGCGGTTTGCCCAGGCCCAGGCCGATCGCCGGCAGCCCGCCCGAGGGCAGGCCGCCGGTCAGCACCACCATCAGCGGCACGACGATGGCCAGCACCAGCGGCGGCTGGACGACCGGGCCGAACATCGACCGCCGCTCCACGAACACCACCGCGCCGACGGCCCCGGCGAAGAACGTGACGGCGAACACCCACCCCACGGTCTTCGCCGACGAGCTGACGTCGACGTAGGCGCCGACGACGGCCAGCACGAACGTCCCGAGCACGGCCGCCCACCAGGGCAGGCCCCGGAAGGTGCCGAAGAGGGCGCGGTCGTTCCAGCGGACGGGGTCGAGTTCCTCGTCCTCCGGCTCGCGCGTTGCAGCGGTCACGCCCACTCCTCGTTCGGCTTCGGCTCCGGGTCCCACACTCTATTACGCCTCGCGGGCGTCCAAGGGCGCACTGACGCCTTCGTCGGTCCGGCGCACGAGCGCCGGCGGGCTGGGGCTGGCCGACGCGGCGGTCAGCGGCTCCACCGCCGCCCGGAAGCTCTCCAGCGCGTCCAGCTCGCGCCGGCGCGCCGACAGGAACCGCTGGAGGTGCGTGCTGGACAGGTTGACCGCGTCGATCGCGCCGTCGGCGGCCCGGTGCGCCCGGGACGCCTGCGCGCGCACCTGCTCCACGTCGTCGGCCAGCGCGCGGTCGGTGACGGCGAACATCGCCGCCGACGCGATGACCGCGAACCCGGTCGGCCCGCACAGGAAGACCCGCCGGTCCAGCAGCCAGCGCAGCAGCTCCGGGTCGGTGTCCAGGGCCGCGACCACCGCGCCGTCGTTGGGCACGAACATGATCGTCCCGTAGATGGCGTCCGCCCAGCGCTGGTAGCCCTTGCCCGCCAGCTCGGCCGCGCGGGCCCGGATGTTGCGCACGTGCACGCGCAGCGCGTCGGCCCGCTCCGCCGGGTCGTCGGTCTCCACCGCCTCGGCCCACGTCGCCATGCTCATCTTGGCGTCGACCGGCACCTGCCGGCCGCCGCCCACGTCGAGCACCAGGTCGGGCCGCACCGCGCCGCCGCCCGCCACGTCGACCTGGAGCCGGAAGTGCACGCCCTCGCGCAGGCCCAGCGCCCGCGCGGTCTCCACCAGGACCCGCTCGCCCAGCTCGCCGCGCCCGCTGACCGACGAGAACGCCACCTTGTAGCGCTGGAGCGCGGCGCGGGTGGCGTCGCCGCGCTCCCGCTCCCGCTGCACGGCCGCGAGGGCGGCGTCCACCCGCCGGACCCCGTCCTGGTAGAGCCGCCACAGGAACACCAGCGCACCGGCGAGCAGGAGCGCCACGACCACCGCCGCCGTGCTGAGGACCGCTGTCATGGCCCCGATCATCGCGCACACCGTTCCGATCACACGTTCGAGCGACACGCCGAGTCGGATGGCGCGGTTGTGCCGGTGCCCGCCCCTACGTTGGCCGGCATGAGGTTGCTGCACACGTCCGACTGGCACGTGGGGCGGACGTTCCACGGCCGCGACCTGCTGGCCGAGCAGGAGTCGGTGCTGGGCGCGCTGGCCGACCTGGTGGTCGACGAGCGGGTCGACGTGGTGCTGGTGGCCGGCGACCTGTTCGACCGCGCGGTGCCCAACGCGGAGGCGGTCGCGGTGTGCGCGCGGGTGCTGGAGCGCATCCGGGCGGCCGGCGCGCGGGTGGTGATCACGCCGGGCAACCACGACTCGGCCGCGCGGCTGGGCCTGTTCGGCGGGTTCGCGGCGGCGGGCGGGCTGCACCTGCGCACCCGGATCGCGGCGCTGCACGAGCCGGTGCTGTTCGCGGACGCGCACGGGCCGGTCGCCGTGTACGGCATCCCGTTCCTGGAGCCGGAGACGGCGCGGCACGCGCTCGGCGTCGAGGGCCGGGGCCACGCGGCGGTGCTGACCGAGGCGATGCGCCGGGTCGGCGCGGACCGCGCGGCGCGCGGCGGGCGGGCGGTGGTGCTGGCGCACGCGTTCGTGACCGGCGGCGAGCCGTGCGAGTCGGAGCGGACGATCGCGGTGGGCGGCGTGCAGGACGTGCCGGGCGCGGTGTTCGACGGCGTGGACTACGTGGCGCTGGGGCACCTGCACGGCCGGCAGGTGCTGGCCGAGCACCTGCGCTACTCGGGCAGCCCGGTGGCGTACTCGTTCTCCGAGGCGCGGCACAGCAAGTCGGTGTGGCTGGCCGAGCTGGACGCGGCCGGCCTGGCCGGGGTGGAGCACCGCGCGCTGCCGGTGCCCCGGCGGCTGTCCACGCTGAGCGGCGAGCTGGAGCGGCTGCTGGCCGCGCCGGAGCACCGGCCGGTGGAGGAGCACTTCCTGTCGGTGGTGCTGACCGACCGGGTCCGGCCGCTGGACGCGCTGCGCCGCCTGCAGGTCCGGTTCCCGCACGCGGTGCACGTCGAGTGGCGGCCGGAGGGCGGCCGGACCGGGGAGCTGCGCTTCGCCGAGCGCGTCCGGGGCCGCACCGACGAGGAGGTCGCCTGCTGCTTCCTGGAGGACGTCCGGGGCAGCCTCCCGGCGGAGCGGGAGCTGGGGCTGCTGCGGGAGGCGCTCGCCACCGCCGCGCGCGAGGGGGATTCGTGAAGCTGCACCGGCTGGAGGTCCGCGCGTTCGGGCCCTACGCGGGGCGCGAGGAGGTGGACTTCGACCTGCTCGGCGCGGACGGGCTGTTCCTGCTGCACGGCGACACGGGCGCGGGCAAGACCACGCTGCTCGACGCGGTGGCGTTCGCGCTGTTCGGTCGGGTGCCCGGCGCGCGCGGCGACGTCAAGCGGCTGCGCTGCGACTACGCCGACCGGGACGCGCCGACGGAGGTGGCCCTGGAGCTGACGGTGCGGGGCCGCCGGTTCCGGGTGGTGCGCAGCCCCGAGTACGACCGGCCCAAGAAGCGCGGCGACGGGTTCACCCGGCAGCCCGCGCGGGTGTCGCTGACCTGGATCAGCGGGTGGCGCGGCGAGGGCCACACCCGCATCGACGACGTGGCGCGCGAGGTGGAGTCGCTGCTCGGGATGACCGCCGAGCAGTTCTTCCAGGTCGTGCTGCTGCCGCAGGGCGAGTTCGCGCGGTTCCTGCGGGCGGAGACCGCCGAGCGGGAGAAGCTGCTGGAGCGGCTGTTCGGCACCGAGCGGTTCCTCGACGTGGAGCGCTGGTTCCGGGACCGGCGGCTGGTCAAGCGGCGGGAGCTGGAGGCGCTCGGCCGGGCCGCCCGCGACCTGGTGCAGCGGGTGGCCGAGGTCGCGGGCGAGGAGCCGCCGGAGGGCGGCGGGGACCGCGAGTGGCTCAGCTCGCTGCTCAAGCGCCTGGACGAGGCGGAGCGGGAGGCCGACCGGGCCGCGGCGGCCGGCGCGGAGCTGCGGTCCGCCGCCGAGCGGGACCGGCAGCGGGCCCGGGAGCTGGCCGAGCGGGTGCGCCGGGTGCGCGGCGCGCGGGCCGGGCTGGCGCGCTGCGCCGAGGCCGAGCCCCGGCGGGCGGCGTGGGTGCGCGAGCGGGACGCGGCGCGGCGCGCGTCGGTCGTGGCGCCCGCGCACGAGGCCGTGCGGCGGCTGGGGCAGGCGCTCGACGCGGTGACGGCGCAGGAGGGCGCGGCGGCGCGGGCCGTGGCCTCGTTCGGCTACCGGGGCGAGGAGCTGCGCGCCGACGGCGAGCGGTTCCGCGAGGAGGCGGGCGGCCTGACGCAGCTGGCCGCCGAGGCGCGGCGGCAGCACGAGGACCGGCGCCGCGCGGACGAGCTGGCGCGGCGCTCGCAGGACGCGGGCGCCCGGCTGGCGAAGCTGGTGGCGGCGCTGGCCGAGGTGCCCGACCGGCTGGCCGCCGCCCGGTCGGCGGCCGAGGAGTCCGCGCTGGCCGCGGCCCGGCTCGACGCGGTGGCGGCGAAGGCGTCGGCCGCGCGGGAGCTGCCCGCCGCCGACCGGGCGCTGCGGGCGGCCGAGGAGGCGCGCCGGGCCGCGGTCGACGCCCACCAGGAGGCCAAGGAGGTGCTGCTGCGGGTGCGGCAGCGGCGCCTGGACGGCATGGCCGTCGAGCTGGCGGCGTCGCTGCGCGCCGGTCGGGACTGCCCGGTGTGCGGCTCGGCCGAGCACCCGCGACCCGCGCCGCCGGTGCGCGACGCGGTGACCGCCGCCGACGAGGAGCGCGCCGCGGCGGCGGAGCAGGCCGCGCTGGAGCGGCGGGGCGCGGCCGAGCAGGTCGCGCAGGACGCGACGGCCCGCGTGGCCGCGCTGCGCGAGGCGGTCGGCGACGAGGACCCCGAGGCCCTGGTCGCGGCGCACCGCGAGGTGCGGGACCTGGCCGCCCGGCGGGCCGAGCGCGCGACCGCGCTGACCACCCTGGAGGGCAGGGTCGAGGCCGCCGCGCGGGAGCGCGCCGCCCTGGAGCGCGAGGTCGCCGAGCTGACCGCGCGGCGGCGCGAGCTGCTCGACGCGGTCGGGGAGCGCGCGGCCCGCCTGGAGCAGGCGCGCGGCGACTTCCCCGACGTGACCGCGCGCCGCGCCCACCTGCTCGACCTCGCCGACGCGCTGACCGCGCTGGCCGACCGCCGCGCCGCCGTCGCCGAGCACGCCGAGCGGCTGGCCGAGCAGCGCGTCGAGGTGTCCCGCCTGGCGGCCGACGCGGGGTTCGCCGACGTGGCGGAGGCGCTGGCGGCGGTCCGGTCCGAGGAGGCCGTCGCCGACCTGGAGGCGCGCGTCGGCGAGGTGGAGCGCGCGCGGGCCGCCGCCGAGGCGGTGCTGGCGGAGCTGCCGGACGTGGACCCGGACGCGCAGGTGGACCTGGCCGGGGCCGAGGCCCGCCACCGCGACCTGCACGAGCGGGCGCAGCGGGCGGCGTCGGCGCTGGCCGCGGCCCGGGAGCGGGCGCGCCGGGCGGGCGAGCTGGCCGGCCGGCTGACCGCCGCGTGGGCCGGGCTGGAGCCGGTGGAGGCGGAGTACGCCGAGCTGGACGCGCTGACCGACGTGATCAACGGCCAGGGGCAGAACACCATGAGCATGACCCTGCGCACGTACGTCCTGGCGGCCCGGCTGGAGGAGGTGGCGGTCGCCGCGAGCGCCCGGCTGGAGCGCATGAGCCAGGGCCGCTACCGGTTCGTGCACTCGGTCGAGGCCGGTCCGCGGGGCACCAGGGGCGGGCTGGGGCTCGACGTGCTGGACGACTACTCGGGGCAGCAGCGGCCCGCCAAGACGCTGTCCGGCGGCGAGTCGTTCCTGGCCTCGCTGGCGCTGGCGCTGGGCCTGGCCGACGTCGTGGCGGCCGGGGCGGTGCTCGACACGCTGTTCATCGACGAGGGCTTCGGGACGCTCGACGCGGACACCCTGGAGCTGGTGATGTCCACTTTGGACGAACTGCGCGCGGGCGGGCGCGTGGTGGGCCTGGTGTCGCACGTGGAGGAGCTGCGCCAGCGCATCCCGACCAGGCTGCGGGTGCGCAAGGCGCGCGGCGGTTCCTCGCTGGAGGTCGTGGCCTGACCGGCGCGGGCGCCCGCGCCGGTCGGGCAGCTCAGCCCCGGTCCTCGTGGCCGAGCAGCCAGCGCTTCACGTCCACGCCCCACCGGAAGTTGCCGATCGCGCCACCGCTGCGGATCACCCGGTGGCACGGCACGAACAGGGTGGCCGCGTTGCGCGCGCAGGCCGCGGCGGCGGCCCGGACGGCCGAGGGGCGGCCGGCCAGCAGGGCGTAGTCCGCGTAGCTGACCGGCTTGCCCGCCGGCACCGCGCGCAGCGCCGTCCAGGCGTGCTCCACGAACGCGCCCGAGCGCTGCCGCACCGGCACGTCGGCGATCGCGTCCAGCGCGCCCGCGTGGTAGTCGCGCACCGCCCTGGTCACCGCGCCCAGGTCGCGGCGCGGGGTCAGGGTCGACGGGCGCAGCGCGGTCGCGACCTGGGGCAGCAGGTCGTCGGTCGACGCGGTCCAGCCGCTGGCCAGCACGGCGCCGTCGGTGGCGACGACGGCCGTGAAAGGCCCGATCGGGGTGTCCACGGTGGACGTGAATCCGGTGCTCACGCGGTCCTCCTCAAGTGCATCGCGGCGTAGGAGCGCCAAGGGCGCCAGGCCGCGTTGTCGGTGGTCAGGGGAACGTCGGGCGCGCCGAGCACGCGCATCACGACGTAGCGGGCGACGTCCGGCCCGACGCCGGGGAACGCGGCCAGCTCGGCGTGCAGCTCGTCGGCGTCCCGGCCGACGTCCACGACGAGGCTGCCGTCGGCCAGCGCCGCGGCCACCGGCGAGTCGACCGCCGCGGGCGCGGGGTAGAGGTGGGTGACCGGGCCGTCGGGGACGTCCAGCGGCTCGCCGGGCGACCGGTGGCCCAGCGCCCGCAGCAGCGTCTCGGCGCCGTCGACGCTGCCCGGCACCCGCACGCCCGGCCGGTCGCGCACCAGGGGGCGCAGCACCGGGTCCTCGCCGAGGAACCCGTCGACGGCCTGCGGGTCGGCGTCGAGGTCCAGCAGCCGCCGCACGCGGCTCACCGCGCTGCCCAGGTCGCGCAGGTCGGTCAGGCGCAGCGAGCACGCCACGTGGCCGGCGGCCGGCTCCAGCAGCACCGTCGCCTGCCCGTGCGGCAGGCGCAGCGACCGGGCGTAGGAGGTGTCCGTCACGTGCTCGACGCCCGGGATCGCCGACGCCCGGAAGTGGGCCAGCAGCCCGGCGGCGTCGAACGGCGGCCGGTAGGGCAGCCGCAGCGCGATGCGGCCCGCGTTGCCGGCGACCCGGCGCTTCGCCCGCAGCGCCGACGGCGTGGCCGCGAACACCGCCCGGATCGTGTCGTTGAACTGCCGCACGCTGGCGAACCCGGCGGCGAAGGCGACGTCGGTGAACGACAGGTCGGTCGTCTCGATCAGCAGCCGCGCCGAGTGCGCCCGGTGCGCCCGCGCCAGCGCCAGCGGCCCGGCGCCCAGCTCCGCGGTCAGCACCCTGGTCAGGTGCCGCTCCGAGTAGCCGAGCCGGGCGGCGAGGCCGGGCACGCCGTCGCGCTCGACGACGCCGTCGGAGATCAGCCGCATGGCCCGCGCGGCGAGGTCGGCCCGCAGGTTCCACTCCGGCGAGCCCGGCACCGCGTCCGGCAGGCACCGCCGGCACGCCCGGTAGCCGGCCGACTGCGCGGCGGCGGCCGTCGGGTAGAACTCGGCGTTGCGCCGCTTCGGCGTGATCGCCGGGCAGGACGGGCGGCAGTAGATGCGGGTGGTCCGCACCGCGAGGATGAAGCACCCGTCGAACCGGGCGTCGCGGGCGGCGACGGCCCGGTAGGCGCGTTCGGCGTCGACCGGCATGGTGGTCACTCTGCCATCGCCGGCACCAGGCGTCTCGCGGGAATCGGACACGGCGGCCCGGCGCGTAGACTCACCTCCCGTGAGTTTGACCCTCGGTATCGTCGGCCTGCCCAACGTCGGCAAGTCCACCCTGTTCAACGCCCTCACGCGCAACGACGTGCTCGCGGCGAACTACCCGTTCGCGACCATCGAGCCCAACGTCGGCGTGGTGCCGTTGCCGGACGCCCGGCTCGGCGAGCTGGCGGCGATCTTCGGCTCGGAGCGCGAGGTGCCCGCCGTGGTGTCGTTCGTCGACATCGCGGGCATCGTCAAGGGCGCGTCCGAAGGCGCGGGCCTGGGCAACAAGTTCCTCGCCAACATCCGCGAGGCCAACGCCATCTGCCAGGTGATCCGGGTCTTCGACGACTCGGACGTGGTGCACGTGGACGGCCGCGTCGACCCGGCGGGCGACATCGAGACGATCAACACGGAGCTGATCCTCGCCGACCTCCAGACCCTGGAGAAGGCCGTGCCCCGGCTGGAGAAGGAGGCCCGGACGCAGAAGGACCGCCGCCCGGCGCTGGAGGCCGCGGTCAAGGCCCGCGAGGTGCTCGACTCCGGCCGCACGCTGTTCGCGGCGCGGTCCGAAGTGGACGGTGAGCTGCTGCGCGAGCTGAGCCTGCTCACCGCCAAGCCGTTCCTCTACGTCTTCAACGCCGACGAGGCCGTCCTCACCGACGAGGCCCGGCTCGGGGAGTTGCGGGAGCTGGTCGCGCCGGCGGACGCGGTGTTCCTCGACGCCAAGGTGGAGGCGGAGCTGCTGGAGCTGGACGAGGAGTCGGCCGCCGAGCTGCTGGAGTCGATCGGCCAGCACGAGCCCGGCCTGCACGCCCTCGCCCGCGCGGGGTTCCACACCCTGGGCCTGCAGACCTACCTGACGGCCGGCCCCAAGGAGTCCCGGGCCTGGACGATCCCGAAGGGCGCGACGGCGCCGCAGGCGGCCGGCGTGATCCACACGGACTTCGAGCGCGGCTTCATCAAGGCCGAGGTCGTCTCGTTCGACGACCTGGTGGCGGCGGGCTCGATGGCCGCGGCGAAGGCCGCGGGCAAGGTCCGCATGGAGGGCAAGGACTACGTGATGGTCGACGGCGACGTCGTGGAGTTCCGGTTCAACGTGTGACGCAGGACGTGGAACGGGGCCTCCCGCCCTCGGCGGGAGGCCCCGTCGGGCGCGTCAGCGGATCACGGCGTCAGCGCACGTGGTTGCGTTCGTGCCGCGCGAGGGCGAACACGCCCCCGGCGGTGGCCAGCATCCCGAGCGCTGCGACGGTGAACACGACGATGTCGGCGGTCATGCGAATCCCCTTGCGTTGATCTCCCACTCGTCTTGACGAACGAGTACCCCGTTTCGTGGCCCGACAGTCGTGCAATTCACACGGACGTGGAGGTAGTGGAGTGAACCTGCGAGCGATCGAGGCCCGCGTGCTCGCCCTCGCCCCCTGGCTGTTCGGGCTCTCCCTGGTCGGTCACCTGACGATGGTGGCCTTCCAGACGCAGATGACCATGGTAGACCTGATGGTCTACCGCTCGGGCTCGCCCGAGCTGTTCACCGGCGAGCTGTACCAGTGGCGACTGACGGAGTTCTCCGACAAGTTCGCGCTGCCGTTCACCTACCCGCCGTTCGCGGCGCTGCTGTTCCTGCCGCTGCACTGGGTCTCGTGGGGGGTGGCGCGCTGGTTCTGGCAGCTGCTGAGCCTGGCGTGCCTGTGGTTCCTGGTGCGCAGGTCGCTGGAGCTGGCGGGCAGCCGCGACCCCCGCCGCGCGCTGCTGTGGACCGGCCTGTTCGTGTGGGTCGAGCCGGTGCGGACCACGCTCAACTACGGGCAGGTCAACCTCGTGCTCGCCGCGCTGCTGCTGGGCGCGGTGGTCAGCGCGCGGCCCTGGGTGGGCGGCGCGGGTGTCGGCGTCGCGGCGGGCATCAAGCTGACGCCCGCCATCTCGGGGCTGTACTTCCTCGTCACGCGGAACTTCCGGGCGGCGGCCTGGTCGGTCGCCGCGTTCGCCGGCACGGTCGGCCTGGGCTACCTGGTCTCCGCGAGCCAGTCCCACCAGTTCTGGTTCCAGCTGCTCGGCGACGCCACGCGGGTCGGCCCGGTCGGGTCGGCGATCAACCAGTCGCTGCGCGGCGCGCTGTCCCGCACCGTCGGCCACGACGTGCAGACCGGCCCGCTCTACCTGGCCGCGGTCGTGGTCGCGGTGGCGCTGGCCGCGTGGGCGCTGCGCTCCGCGGCGCGGGCGCGGGACGCGCTGGCGATGATCGTCACCGTCCAGTTCCTCGGCCTGCTGGTGTCGCCGATCTCGTGGAGCCACCACTGGGTCTGGGCCGTGCCCGCGCTCATGTGGCTGGTCCACGGCGTGCGCCACCGGCTCGCGGCGGTCACCGCCTGGGCGTGGCTGCTGGCGATCGGCAGCTACCTCATCTCGTTCCTGCTGATCGCGCAGCCGTCCATCTGGATCATCCCGCGCCCGTGGTACCTCTCGCTGCTCGGCTGGGTGTACCCGGCGGTGGGCCTGCTCACGCTCGTCGCGGTCGCCGTGGTGCTGGGGCAGCGCTCACGCCAGGGCGTCGACCACTCCGTCGATCTCCTGCGCCAGTGACACGTCCAGGGCGGTGATCCCGCCGGTGGAGTGCGTGCTGCACCGGAACGTCAGCGTGCGCCAGCGGATGTCGATGTCGGGGTGGTGGTCGTCGTTCTCGGCGATCTCCGCCACCCGGTTCACCACCTGGATCGCCTGGGCGAAGCTCGCCAGCTCCACGGTGCGCACCAGCGCCGCGTCCCGGGCGCGCCACCCCGGCAGGGTGGACAGCGCGTTGGTCACCTGGTCGTCGGTCAGCAGTTCGGCCATACCGGGATGTTCCCACCGCATGGCGTAGGCTGCGCGGTTGCCACGGGAGTCCGGTGCTGCGCCGGGCTGAGAGGAGGGCGCGCCAGCCCTCGACCGTCCACACCTGATCCGGGTCATGCCGGTGTAGGGAGAGATGATGCTTCGACGAGTGCTGACCGCCGCCGTCGCCGGGATCGCGCTGACCGCGTGCTCGGTGACCGCCAACCAGTCCCCGCCGCAGGAGCGGGTCGTCACGCTGGTGACCCACGACTCGTTCACCGTGAAGCCCGAGCTGCTGGAGGCTTTCAAGGCCGAGACCGGGATCACGGTCAAGCCGCTGGCCAGTGGCGACGCGGGCGAGCTGACCAACAAGCTGGTGCTCACCAAGGGCAACCCGATCGGCGACGTGGCCTTCGGCGTCGACTCGACGTTCGCCTCGCGGGCGTTGGCGGAGGACGTGTTCGCCGAGCACGCGAGCGCCGAGGCGGACAAGGGCGCGCAGCGCTACCGGCTGGACCCGCCGAACCGGCTGCACGCGGTCGACGTCGGCGACGTGTGCGTGAACGTCGACGTGGCCGCGCTGCAGGACGAGGGCGAGCCGCGGACCTACGCCGACCTGACCGACCCGAAGTACCGGGACCTGCTGGTCGTGCAGGACCCGGCCACCTCCTCGCCCGGCCTGGCGTTCCTGCTGGGCACGATCGCCGAGTTCGGCGAGCCCGGCTGGCAGGAGTACTGGACGAAGCTCAAGGCCAACGGCGTCAAGGTCGTCAGCGGCTGGGAGGAGGCTTACACGCAGGACTTCTCCGGCTCCAGCGGCAAGGGCGCGCGGCCGATCGTGGTGTCCTACGCCTCCTCGCCGTCCGCCGAGATCGGTGACGACGGCGCCCCGCGCACCAAGGCGCTGCTGGACACCTGCTACCGGCAGGTGGAGTACGCCGGCGTGCTGAACGGCGCGAAGAACCCGGAGGACGCCCGCAAGGTGGTGGACTTCCTGCTGTCGGAGCGGTTCCAGGCCGACGTGCCCGAGCAGATGTACGTCTACCCCTCGCGCGAGGGCGTGGCGCTGCCCGAGGCGTGGACCAAGGCCGCGCCGCTGCCGGAGGAGGCGCGGACCCTGCCCGCCGACCGGGTCGACGCCAACCGCGAGCAGTGGGTCGCGCAGTGGCGCTCGCTGGTCCAAGGCTGACCTGGTCGCTGGCCGCGCTGCTGCCCCTGGCGTTCCTGGGGGTGTTCTTCGCCTGGCCGGTGGTCGCGATCGTCGGCCTCGGCCTGGGCGAGGGCGGGGTGTGGCCGGCGCTGGTGGACCGGCGCACCTGGGACCTGGTCGGCTTCACCCTCGGGCAGGCGGCGGGGGCGACGGCGCTCGCCCTGGCCGCCGGGCTGCCGGTGGCGTTCCTGCTGGCCCGGTGCCGGGTGCGGGGCGCGGGCGTGGTGCGCGCGGCGGTGGTGGTGCCGTTCGTGCTGCCGACCGTGGTGGTCGGGCTGGCGTTCCGGGCGCTGTGGCCCGACGGCGGGGTGCTGCCGATCGTGCTGGCCAACGCGTTCTTCAACGTCGCCGTGGTGGCGCGGACCGTCGGCGGGCTGTGGGCGCGGGTGGACCGGAGGGCCGAGGACGCGGCGCGGGCGCTGGGCGCGTCGCGGCTGCGGGCGTTCACGTCCGTGGTGCTGCCCGCGCTGGCGCCCGCGATCGGCTCGGCCGCGTCGGTGGTGTTCCTGTTCTGCGCGACGAGCTTCGGCGTGGTGCTGGTGCTCGGCGGCGCGCGGCACCGGACCCTGGAGACGGAGATCTACCTGCGCACGGTCGAGCTGTTCGACCTGCCCGGCGCGGCGGCGCTGTCGCTGGTGCAGTTCGCGGCGGTGCTGGCGGTGCTGCTGGTGGGCGGCGCGGCGCGGCGGCGGCGGGAGCGGTCGCAGGCGCTGCGGGTCGAGCCGGTGCGGCGGCCGGTCGGCGGCGAGTGGGCGGTCGTGGGCGCGGCCTGGCTGGTGGTCGGCGCGCTGCTGCTGCCCGTGGTGGGCCTGCTGGTGCGGTCGGTGGCCGCCGAGGACGGGTGGAGCCTGGCCGGGTACCGGGCGCTGGCCGGGACGGGGGAGCGCGGCACGCTCGCCGTCACCGGCTGGGGCGCGGCGGTGAACTCGCTGCGCGTGGCCACGGACGCGACGCTGGTCGCGCTGGTCGTCGGGGTGGTCTCGGCGGTGGTGCTGGTCGGGCTGCGGCGGCACGGGTCGTGGTTCGCCGAGACCCTGGACACCGCGCTGATGCTGCCGCTGGGCGTGTCGGCGGTGACGGTCGGGTTCGGCTACCTGATCACCATGGACGCCCTGCCGGGCGACTTCCGCACCTCGCCGCTGCTGGTGCCGCTGGCGCAGGCCCTGGTGGTGACGCCGCTGGTGGTGCGGATCGTGCTGCCGGTGCTGCGGGCGGTCGACGAGCGGTTGCGGCAGGCCGCCGCGACGCTGGGCGCGAGCCCGTGGCGGGTGTGGCGGGAGGTGGACCTGCCGCTGGCGTCGCGGTCGCTGCTGGCGGCGGCCGGGTTCGGGTTCGTGGTGGCGCTGGGCGAGTTCGGGGCGACCAGCTTCCTGGCCCGGCCGGACGCGCCGACGCTGCCGGTGGTGATCGCGCGGCTGATGTCGCGGCCGGGCGAGTTGAACAGCCAGATGGCGTACGCGGCGTGCGCGCTGCTGATGGTGGTGACCACGGCGGCGGTGCTGCTGATCGAGCGGCTGCGGGTGCCGGCCGGCGGGGAGTTCTAGGTGTCGTTGGAGCTGAGCGGGATCACCGTCCGGTACGGGGCCGTCGAGGCGGTGGCCGGGGTGGACCTGTCGGTCGGGGACGGCGAGGTCGTGGCCCTGCTCGGGCCGTCCGGCTGCGGGAAGTCGACGCTGCTGCGGGCGGTCGCGGGGCTGGAGGCGCCCTCGGTGGGGACCGTGGCGTGGGACGGGGTGGACCTGGCCGGCACGCCGGTGCACCGGCGCGGGTTCGGGCTGGTGTTCCAGGACGGGCAGCTGTTCCCGCACCGGGACGTGGCCGGGAACGTCGCGTTCGGGCTGCGGATGCGCGGTGTCGAGCGGGAGGCGCGGCGCAAGCGGGTCGACGAGCTGCTGGAGCTGGTCGGGCTCGCCGGCTACCGGGGGCGCCGGGTGACCGAGCTGTCCGGCGGCGAGCAGCAACGGGTGGCGCTGGCCCGCGCCCTCGCGCCCCGGCCGCGCCTGCTGCTGCTGGACGAGCCGCTGTCGGCGCTGGACCGGGCGCTGCGGGAGTCGCTGGCGGTGGACCTGGCGCGGCTGCTGCGCGAGGCGGGGGCGACGGCGCTGGTGGTGACGCACGACCACGACGAGGCGTTCACGCTGGCGGACCGGGTGGCGGTGATGCGCGCGGGGCGCATCCGCCAGGTCGGGCCGCCCGCGCAGGTGTGGCGGTCGCCGGTGGACGTGGCGGTGGCGCGGTTCCTGGGGTGCGGGAAGGTGCTGCCGGCCGGCGTGGCGGAACGGCTGGTCGGCGTGCCGGCGCGGGTGGGCCTGCGGTCGACGGCGCTGCGCGTGACCCCCGACGGCCCGCTGGAGGCGGAGGTCCTGGAACGCGTCCACCGCCGCGACCACGTCCGGCTGCTGGTCCGCCTGGTGGACGCCGGGGGCGTGCTGAGCGGTGGGGCGGCGGTCGACGGCGGGACGGGTGGTCCTGGCAGCGGCGGCGCCGGGAGCAACGGCGCCGGGAGCAGCGACGCGGGGAGCGGTGGTGCCGAACCGGACCACGCCGCGCCGGGCCGCACCGGACCGGGCCGCACCGGACCGGGCCGCGTCGAACCGGGCCGCGTCGAACCGGGCCGCGTCGAACCGGGCCGCGTCGAACCGGGTGCCGGCACCGCCGGGTCGGGTGGCGCGGCATCGGGTGGGGCGGCGGTCGACGGCGGGTCGGGTGGCGCGGCGGCGGGTGGCCCGGCGGCGGGTGGGGGTGGCTCGGGCGCCGGCGGGGAGGCGGACGAGTTCGAGGCGGTGGCCCCGATCGCCGACCCTCCCGCACCCGGCGACCGCGTCCGGCTGGCCGTCGACCCGGACGGCGTCGCCGTCATCGGGTAGCGGCCCACTCCTCCCGGTCGAGCGCGTACTCGACCTCGCCGTGCTCGGAGCCGGGGATCGCGTCGGGCCAGTCCTGGTGGAAGGCCCGCGTGAAGCGGAGCCCCACCTTCTCCATCACCCGGCGCGAACCGGCGTTCACCGCCATCGTCGTGGCGACCACCCGGCGCACCCCCAGCTCGCGGAAGCCCTTCGCGACCAGCGCCGCGGACACCTCGGTCGCGTAGCCGACGCCCCAGTGCCGGCTGTGCAGCCGGTAGCCCAGCTCGCGCACGCCCGGCTCGGTCTCGCGGAACTCGAAAGCTCCGATGACCCGGCCGGTCCCCCTGTCGACCCCGGCCCACCAGCCGGCGACCGCGAGGAAGCGCGGGAGCAGGTCCCGCGCCACCGCTTCGCGGTCGAGCGGCCGGCCGGCCTCCAGGTACCGCATCACCGCCGGATCGGCGTGCAGTTCGGCCAGGGCGTCCACGTCGGACGGCGTGAAGTCCCGCAGCACCACGCGCTCGGTTTCCAGGAACACGGGTCGAAGATGCCTCAGACGTCCTTGGTCGCCAACCGCATTGCCGCCAGCGACAGCCCGATCAGGATGTAGCAGCCCGCCAGCGCCGTGCTGTTCCACAGCTCGTCGCCCGGCAGCGGGTCGCGCATCACGTCGATCAGCCCCGGCCAGCCGGAGGTGATCAGGTACGGGTGCAGCCAGTCCAGCGCGCTGAACAGGCCCAGCACGTTGAACACGGTCACGCCCGCCATGGTCGCCGCCATCACCACCAGCGGGTGCTCGGTGCACGCCGAGATCGCCAGCGCGATCGCCGCCACGCCCCACACCTGCACCGTGACCAGCACGGCGGTCAGCGCGATCCGGCCCAGGGCGTCGAGGAACGGCAGCGTGTTGCCGGACAGCGTCAGCAACCCCTGCCCGCCGAACAGGACCACGCCGGTGACGGCCCCGACGAACGCGAGCAGCAGCACCGCGAACAACGTCATCGTGGCCACGCCGAACGCCTTGACCGCCAGCAGCCGCAACCGCCCCACCGGGGACAGCAGCAGCCCGCGCAGCGTGCCGTGCTGCGACTCGCCGGCCAGCCCGTCCGCCGCCCAGATCGCCCCGACCAGGGGCAGCAGCAGCGGCAGCGCCAGGAAGAGGGTGAAGATCGGCAGCACCAGGCCGTTGCCCGCGATGATCGCGGCGAGCCCCGGCCCCGCACCGCCGCCCTCGTCGCCGTCCACCGCGAACCACATCCCGACCCCGGCCAGCACCGGCACCAGGCACAGCGCCGACAGCCCGATCACCGTCCGCGGCCGACGCACGATCCACCGCAGCTCCGACCGCAGCTGGCGGCCCAGCGGAGCGCGGGTCGCGACCAGCGTGCCCATCACGCGTCCTCCTCGATCGTGTCCACCGCGGACAGCCCCTCGTCGGTCTCCTCGGCCTCGGTCAGCCGCGCGAACAGCTCCTCCAGCCCCGTCCGCTGCCGCCGCGCCTCGCACACCGGGATGCCGGCCTTGACCAGCGTCTCCAGCACGGCGGGCGGGGTCGTGCCGATTAGCTCGACCCGCAGCCCGTCGTTGGTCGCCCGCGCCGAGATCCGCCCCTCGCGCAGGACGTTCAGGGCCTCCATCCACTCCGGGGTGACCACCAGCAGCGCGCTGCTCTCGGCCTGGAGCAGTTCGGCCAGGTCGCCCTGGGCCACCACCGTGCCCCGGTGCAGCACGGCCACGTGCGAGCAGGTCGCCTCGATCTCGCTGAGCAGGTGCGACGACACCACCACCGTGGTGCTGCCGTTGCGCAGCTCGGCGATGACGTTGCGCACCTCCCGCGTGCCCGCCGGGTCCAGGCCGTTGGTCGGCTCGTCGAGCACGATCAGCTTGCGCTCCACCAGCAGCGCGGAGGCCAGCCCGAGCCGCTGCTTCATGCCCAGCGAGTAGCCCCGGTACCGGCGGTGCGCGGCGGCGCCGAGCCCGACCCGCTCCAGGGCGTCCTCCACGGCCTGCTTGATCGAGCCGGTGGCGAGCAGCGGCTCGAACGCCGCGATCCGCCGGAGGTTCTCCCGCCCGGACAGGAACGGGTGGAACCCCGGCCCCTCGACCAGCGCGCCGACGTGAGGCAACGCCGCTGCGGCCCCGTCGGGCAGCGCCTGCCCGAGCAGCTCCACCTCCCCCGCGGTCGGTCGCACGAGCCCGAGCAGCATCCGGATCGTGGTGGTCTTGCCCGACCCGTTGGGCCCGAGCATCCCCACCACCGCGCCCTCCGGCACGTCGAGGTCCACCCGGTCCACCGCGACGGTGCGCCCGTACACCTTGCGCAGCCCTCGCGTCCGGGCCACGAGGGGCGGGGCGTCACCGGCGTCGGCCGGCTCCGCCCGCGCGCTGGTCGAGGTGGTCATACCGTCTTCTCCTGTGGTTCGTCCGCGGCGCGCCGCGGTGCGTGTTCGCCTGTTCCGGCGAGTCATGAGGTCCGTCCGCCGCCGACCGGCCCACCGGTCCGCGACGACCACCGACACCCCGCCCACCGGACCGGCACCCCGCCCGCCCCCGACCGCCCGCTCGTGGCCGACGGCTCGGGCTTCCGGGACGGGGGCACGCCCGCCACGCGGAACCCTCGTACCGGATCCGCGCAGGTCGGGAAGGTGGGTTGCGGCAGAGCAGAGGTGGCTGGCGGGTCGCTGGGCGAGCGGAGGCCGAGTGGCCCGGCGGTGCGGGCGGTGGTCCGGGTGGATCGTGGCCGGGTGCGTCGTCGCGTGCGCTGATCGGCCCGGGTGTCGGGCGGAGCGGATGAGCCGGGGTGGTCGACCCCCGGCGACGGGGCGCCGGACCCGGGAGTGCGGTGGAGCAGGCTTGGGAACCGGCCCTGGTCGGGCGGCCCGCGAGGCACCTCGCGGGGTGAGGCCCGGCGACGCGCGGCCGGTGGCCGGGCTGTGCGCGGTGTGGGTGGCGCCCAGGGGTGGTGTAGGGCACGGGGTGGCGTGGCATCGCGGACCTCCTCTCCCATCGTCGGTGCTGAAGTGCTGAAGTGCTGAGTGCCGGAGTGCGGCAGCCGCGCCGAGGTGCCGGTAGCGGCCGGCGCCGGGGGTTGGACCCGGCGCCGGCCGGTGCGGTTACTCGACCTGGGCGATGGCCTCGGTGAGCACCTGCTCCGGCACCGCGCCGGCCGCCACCCGGCCGTCGTCGGCCAGCAGGACGCCGCCCACCTTCGTGGTGATCAGGGTGCCGCTGCCCCACGGGCCGCTGACCTGCTTGCCCAGCTGCTTGAGCATGCCCTGCACGTCGACGTCCTCCGCCCGGTCACGGCCCTCCCCGCGGTCCCGGCGGGACTGCTGCTCGGACAGGGTCGTCAGGGCGTCGGGCGAGACCTTCACCGTCAGCACGACGTCCCAGCCCTCACCGAGGACCTCGGGCTTCGCCGCTTCGAGCGCGCCCTGGACCGCGGCCTTCTCCTCCTCGGTCGGGCCGCCCTGCTCGAACTGCTTGACCTTGGCGCCCGCCGGCGGCGTGAAGGTGAACAGGCTCGCGTCCTGCGGGCCCACGGTCAGCTCCGCGAAGCCGACCTGCACGGCCGGCGCGTCGGTGCCGTTGGTCAGCACCGCCACCCGCAGCGGCACCCGCAGCTCCGAGTCGACGGCGACGCGGACCTCGCGCAGCACCGTCCGCTCCGTCGGCTTCGGGGTCAGCACCAGCTCGTAGACCGACCGGCCCGCGACGCGGGCCGTGCCGTCCACGCTGACGTCGCTGAACTCCTTGACCTTCGCCACGACCTCGCGGGACAGCGACACCGGGTCCGGCGGGACGGACTTCTGCGCCTGCGGGTCCAGCTCCAGGGTCGGCTCGGACAGCTCGCCGTGCGGCAGCTGCGTCACCGTCTGGTCGGCCGAGTTCCACAGCCAGCCCGTCCGCCCGTCGTCGACGAACGTCCGCTCGGAGTCGCCCGCCGGGAGCTGGACCCGCACGCGGCCCTCGCCGTCGGTCCACATCCGCAGCCTGGAGTCGCCGTCGGACAGCTGGGGCAGGCCCGCGATGCCCGGGACACCCAGGTCGTTGGACACCTCCACCGAGCCGCCGAACGCGGTGGGCTCGGCGGTGAGCACCGATTCGACCAGGGCCTCCGCGCTCACGTCCGGCAGGACGGGGGCGGGCCCCGCACCGGCGGGCATCGCGAGCACCCCCAGACCCGCGGCTCCGGCGACCACGCCGACCGCCGCGGCGGCCACGGTCACCCTTCTCCGGTTCATGTCCCCTCCTCCAAGGGCGTCGGCCGACCGGGCGCCGGTCCGACAACCCAGACCTTCCTCGGGTGGGGCTGAGATCACGCTGAGAGTCGCCCCGACGCTGAGAACCGACTGAGGATCCCGAGCCGATTGTCACCCCCAGCGGGCATCCTGAGGAGCGTGAGGCCACGGGTGCTGGTAGTTGACGACGAGGTGGGCGTGCGGCGCGCGCTGGAGCGGGGCCTGTCCGCCGAGGGCATGGAGGTGGTCACCGCGGCCGACGGGCCGAACGCGCTGCGCGTGGCGCTGACCGGCGCCTTCGACGTGGTGCTGCTGGACATCATGCTGCCCGGCCTGAGCGGCTACCGGGTGCTCCAGCGGATGCGCGCCGAGGGCGTGCGCACGCCGGTCCTCATGGTGTCGGCCAAGGACGGCGAGGTCGACCAGGCCGACGGCCTCGACCTGGGCGCCGACGGCTACCTGGTCAAGCCGTTCAGCTTCGTGGTCCTGGTCGCGCAGGTGCGGGCGCTGCTCCGGCGCAACCAGGCGGACCTGGCCAGGCGCAAGCTCAAGCTGGGCGACCTCGTGGTGGACCGCGCGGTGCGCGAGGTGAGCTGGGCGGGCGAGCCGGTGAACCTGTCGCCGCGCGAGTACGCCGTGCTGGACGTGCTGGCCGGTCGCGCGGGCTCGGTGGTGACCAAGGACGAGCTGCTGCGCACGGTGTGGGGCGACGAGCAGGCGGCGACCCGCAACGCGGTGGAGGTCTACGTCGGCTACCTGCGGCGCAAGCTGGACGCGATGGGCGCGGGGGAGGTGGTGCGCACCGTGCGGGGCCACGGGTACCTGGCCTCGACGCCCGACCTGGACGCGGCGCTCGACTCGTCGGCCGCCAGGCGCAGGTGAACCCGCGCCGCTGGTGGCTGCGGCGCACGCTGCGGTTCCGGATCACGGTCGTGTCGACCGGCGTGGCGCTGCTGTGCCTGCTGGCGCTGACCCTGCTCGCCCCGGACCTGATCGGGCGGGTGCAGGTCAGCGCGGTGGACGCCGAGCTGGAGCGCTCGGGGTCGGTGCGCGTGCTGGACACCGCGGGCAACCCGCTGGACGGCGGGCCCAGGCCCGACCTGACCGCGGCGGACATCCGGCAGCTCAAGGCGGGCGAGCGGGTGCTGCGCGTCGACGGCGCCAGCGCGCACCGCTGGCTCGGCCGGGTGATGTTCGCCGCCGACGGCACCCCGGAGCTGCACGTCGTGGGCGACACCCTGGTCGGCTACCGGGAGGCCAACGACCTGGGCACGCGGTGGCTGGCGGTGGCGGCGGTGCTGGTCGCGGGCCTGGTGGGCATCGCGACCTGGCTGTCGGTGCGCTCGTCGCTGCGCCCGGTGGAGCGGATGCGGGTCGCGGCGGGCCGGCTGCCGGGGGGCGAGCGGCTGCCCGTGCCGGCCGCGCGGGACGAGCTGCAGGCCCTCGCCGAGGCCCTCAACGCGCTGCTGGCCAGGCGCGACGAGGCCACCGAGCGGTTGCGCCGGTTCACCGGGGACGCCGCGCACGAGCTGCGCTCCCCGGTCACGTCCGTGCGCGCGCAGGCGGAGGTGGCGGTGGCCCACCCGGACCCGGACTTCTCCATCGAGGTCCTGGAGTCCGTGGTGGAGGAGTCCGAGCGGCTGTCCAACCTGGTCGACGCCCTGCTCCTGCTGGCCCGCGCCGACACCGGCGAGCTGCCCCGCGCCGAACCGGTGGACCTGGTGCTCCAGTCCCAGGCCGCGGTGGAGCGGATGGCCACGACGGGGCTGCTGGTGTCGATCCACGCCCCGATCGGCGCGTGCCTCATCCAGGCCGCCCGCACGGAGGTGGAACTGGTGCTGGACAACCTGCTCCGCAACGCCGCCCGCTACGCGCGGACGTTCATCCGGATCTCGGTGCTGCCCGCGCCCCGGGAGATCCGGCTGCTGGTGGACGACGACGGCCACGGCATCCCGCCCGAGCACCGGGAGAAGGTGTTCGACCGCTTCTACCGCGTGGAGTCGGACCGGGGCCGGGCCACCGGCGGCTTCGGGCTCGGCCTGGCGCTCGTCGCGCACCTCGTGCGCCGGCGCAGGGGCACGGTCCGGGCCGCGGAGTCGCCCGAGGGCGGCGCACGCCTGGAGGTGCGCTGGCCCGCCTACCGGTGATGGCAGGATCGCACCCGTGCCGCACCTGCGAGCGACCACGCTGGTCCCCGCGCCACCGCGAACGGTCGCGGCGGCGCTGCTCGACGCCCGGCTCCTGGCCCGGTCCGTCCGCGGCCTGGGCGTGCGCGTCGACCCGGGTGGCCCGGTCCTGCACGCGGGGGCGGAGCTGACCGGCTCGGTGGGGCCGGTCAGGGGCGGGCTCCTGATCACCAGGGCGGACGGGACCGGCGTCTCGGCGACCCTGGTCAACGGCCCGCTGCCCAAGCTCGCGCTGGTCACGGACCTGGCGCCCGCGGAGGGCGGCACCCTGGTGGCCGACTCGGTGGAGTGGACGAGCCCCGGCGGACCGCTGGGCCGACTGGCCGACGCGGTCGTGGGGCGCGGCCTGGCGCTGAAGGTGCTGCGGGCCCGGGTGCGGGCCGTGGCCGAGCGCAGCGGGCAGCTGGCGGTGGCGAAGGTCGTCGTCGGCGCGGCGGTCGTGCGGGACGGCCTGCTGCTCGCCCAGCAACGCGGCTACCCGCAGGACGTGGCGGGCGGCTGGGAACTGCCCGGCGGACGGGTCGAGCCGGGCGAGGACGACCACACCGCGGTGGTCCGGGAGTGCGAAGAGGAACTGGGCGTGACGGTCGCACCAGGTGACCAGGTCGGCCCGGACATCCCCCTGCGGGTGGACCACCTGCTCCGCGTGTACCGGGCCGACCTGACGCGCGGGGAACCGCGGGCGCTGGACCACCCCGCGGTGCGCTGGGTGAGCCGGGCCGAACTCGACGGCCTCGACTGGCTGCCCGCCGACCGGGCCCTGCTGCCCGCCCTGCACGCCCTCCTGCAACCACCCCACTAGCCCCAGCCCCCGCCACTCCCGCGCCTCCACCGACACGGGTTCGATGTCCTTGGCGTCCTTGGCGTCCTTGGCGTCCTTGGCGTCCTTGGCGTCCTTGGCTCTTGTGCTTTTCGCTTTGAAGCTTGAAATCTTTTGAAGTCGTTCTAAGCAGCGGGACCACCGCAGAGGGACCACGAAGCAACGCAACGTCGGCTACGCAGGTCTCCACTCAAGTCGGGAACGCTGAGCAAAGGGACCACACTTTCGGTAAAAACAAATCCGCTGCCGGGATCCCCCATCTGTCGTCCTCGTGCGCGCACGCGTCACCGTGTCGAGCCGCTGATGAGGAGGCATTCATGAGGGCTCTTCGCGATCGAGGACAACAGAAGGAGGATCTCATCCAGCGGATTTGTGTACAAGCGATGATGTGGTCCCTCTGCTCAGCGTTCCCGACTTAAGCCCGGACCTGCGTACCGATCGTTCGCCTTGCGTCGCCCTCTGCGGTGGTCCCGCTGCTCAGAAAACCACGAAATCTGATCGGTGGGTGGAGTTGCGTCGGTGGCTCCCGTTGCGATGCCCTGGTTTCGAGGTTTCGAGGTTTCGAGGTTTCGAGGTTTCGAGGTTTCGAGGCACCTGGGCTTCCGGGGTGTCCTGGAGGTCGGTGCCCGGGGAGCCGGGCTGTCGTGCGGGGCCCGGCTCCCCGGATCGCGCGGGGCTCAGCCCAGGCCGGACACGCGCAGGGCGGCGTCCAAGCGGTGACCGCACCGCTCACGGGAGCGCTCGGCGCCGTGGGCCCGGACCCGGTCCAGCTCGGCCGGGTCGTCCAGCAGGGCCTGCGTCTTCTCCCGGACGCCGCGCAACTCCTCGATGACCGCCTCCGCCGTCGCCTCCTTCAACTGCGCGTAGTCGGGCATCGTGGACGCCAACTCCTCCGGGTCCTTCGCCGTGCAGGCGGCCAGGATCTCCAGCAGGTTCGCCACGCCCGGCTGGGTGGCGGGCGCGTACCGCACGACCCCGAGGTCGTCGGTCACGGCCCGCTTGACCTTGCGGCGGATCAGGTCCGGTGGGTCGAGCACGAAGACGGTGCCCGCCGCGTCCTTCGCGGACTTCGCCATCTTGCGGGACGGGTCCGCCAGGTCGCGCACCCGCGCCGCGGTGGGCGGGACCACGGACTTCGGCATCGTGAACACCTCGCCGTACGTGCCGTTGAACCGCCGGGCCAGCACGCGGGCCAGTTCGACGTGCTGCGCCTGGTCGTCACCGACCGGCACCTCGTGCGCGCCCTGCAGCAGGATGTCGGCCGCCATCAGCACCGGGTAGGTGAGCAGGCTCAACCGCACCGACGACCGGCCGGCGGACTTCTCCTTGAACTGGATCATCCGCGCGGCCTCGCCGTACGTGCAGGTGCACTCCAGGACCCAGGTGAGCGCGCCCAGCTCGCGCACCAGGTCGGACTGCACCGACACGGAGTGGGGGTCGACGCCGGCGGCGATGAGCACCGCCAGCTGCTCCCGCGCCAGCGACCGCAACCGGGCCGGGTTGTGCGACGTGGTCATGGCGTGCAGGTCGCTGATGAAGTAGACGTCCTCGTCGGTGCCCTCGGCGGCCCACCGCCGGATCGCGCCGAGGTAGTTGCCCAGTTGGACGGGGCCGGACGGGGTGATCGCGGACAGCCGGATCATGGGTGGCTTCCTCTCGGGTGTGCCCGCCCGACCGGCCTCGAGACACGTGGAGGCCGCCCCAGCGGGCGGCCTGCGTTCTCGTCAACGCGCAGTTCTCAGGGCCGCCTCGAAGCGGACCACCAGAACGGGTAAAGAGTGCGCACGGCCCGATCATAGCGGGTTCACCCGGGTGTCGCGGGACTACCATTTTCCCATGTACGTCGTGCTGCTGGAGTACATCAAGCCGCTGGACGAAGTCGACTACTCGCTACCGGATCACGTGGACTGGCTGAACAAGCAGTACGAAGCCGGTCACTTCCTCGTCTCCGGGCGCCAGGTGCCCCGCGTCGGCGGCGTGATCATCGCCCGGCCGATGCCGCGCGGCAGGCTGGACGCGCTGCTGGCCACCGACCCCTTCGCCGTCAACAAGCTGGCCCGTTACCGGGTGGTGGAGTTCCAGGCCACCAGGACCGCCCCGGAACTGGACAAGCTCAACGAAGCCGCGCTGACCTGAGCGCCGCGCCGCCCCCGCCACCCGGCCCGCACCGGGTGGCGCGGATCAGTCCGCCTTCTTCGGTTTCCCGCGCGCGGCCCGCTCCGCTTTCTTGATCGCTTTCCGGCGCTGTTCGGCCAGTGCGGTCACCGGGCACCTCTTGCAGCGCGGTTCCGACCGGCAGCACTTCTTCTTCACCTTGTGCTTGCCCACCTGCCGCCTCCCGCCCGGTCGCGACCACCCACAGTAGGTGGTTGACCTCACCCCGCGCTCGTGTGTGGTAATTGCAGCCGTGCGGGTAGGCTGTCCGATGGCTCGCGCGTTCTCACGTCCCGGCGCCTGCCCATCCTCGACAGACAGCTCTAGGAGTTCCGCGTGCCCACGGCCACCGCGTCGATCAAGGAAACGCTGGTCCGCAACGACCTGCGCAACGTCGCGATCGTCGCGCACGTTGACCACGGCAAGACCACCCTGGTCGACGCCATGCTCCGCCAGTCCGGCGCCTTCTCGGAACGGGCCGAACCGGTCGACCGGGTGATGGACTCCGGCGAGCTGGAGCGCGAGAAAGGGATCACGATCCTCGCCAAGAACACGGCCGTGCGCCGGCACACCGCCGACGGCGTGGTCACCATCAACGTGGTGGACACCCCGGGCCACGCCGACTTCGGCGGCGAGGTCGAGCGCGGCCTGTCCATGGTCGACGGCGTGGTGCTGCTGGTCGACGCCTCGGAGGGGCCGCTGCCGCAGACCCGGTTCGTGCTGCGCAAGACGCTGGCCGCCGGCCTGCCGGTGATCCTGGTGGTGAACAAGGTCGACCGCCCCGACGCCCGGATCTCCGAGGTCGTCGACGAGGCCCACGACCTGCTGCTGGACCTGGCGACCGAGGTCGGAGCGGACGACTCCGTGCTGGACCTGCCGGTCGTCTACGCCTCGGCGCGGGCCGGCCGCGCGTCGCTCACCCAGCCCGCCGACGGCGGCCTGCCGGACGAGGAGAACCTCGACTCGCTGTTCGAGGTGCTGCTCAACCACATCCCCGCGCCGACCGGTGACGCGGACGCCCCGCTGCGCGCGCTGGTGACGAACCTGGACGCGTCGACGTTCCTGGGCCGCATCGCGCTGTGCCGCATCGAGGCCGGCCGCATCCGCAAGGGCGAGACGGTGTCGTGGTGCCGCGAGGACGGCTCGGTGCAGAAGGTGCGCATCACCGAGCTGCTGATCACCGAGGCGCTGGAGCGCGTCCCGGCCGAGGAGGCGCGGGCGGGCGACCTGGTCGCCATCGCCGGCATCCCGGAGATCACCATCGGCGACACGCTGGCCGACGTGGACAACCCGGAGCCGCTGCCCCGGATCACCGTGGACGAGCCCGCGATCTCGATGACCATCGGCGTGAACACCTCGCCGCTGGCCGGTCGCGGCGGCGGCACCAAGCTGACCGCGCGCCTGCTCAAGGCCCGGCTGGACTCCGAGCTGGTCGGCAACGTGTCGGTCCGCGTGCTGCCCACCGAGCGGCCGGACACCTGGGAGGTGCAGGGCCGCGGCGAGCTGGCGCTGGCCATCCTGGTCGAGCAGATGCGCCGCGAGGGCTTCGAGCTGACCGTCGGCAAGCCGCAGGTGGTCACCAAGACCGTCGACGGCAAGCTGCACGAGCCGTTCGAGCGGCTGACCATCGACGCGCCCGAGGAGCACCTCGGCTCGATCACCCAGCTGCTGGCCAACCGCAAGGGCCGGATGGAGAACATGTCCGGCCACGGCTCCGGCCGGATCAAGCTGGACTACGTCGTGCCGTCCCGCGGCCTGATCGGGTTCCGCACCGAGTTCCTCACCGAGACCCGTGGCACCGGCATCGCCAACGCCGTGTCCGAGGGCTACGGCCCGTGGGCCGGGGAGATCCGGACCAGGCACAACGGCTCGCTGGTCGCCGATCGGTCCGGCTCGATCACCGCGTACGCGATGATCCAGCTCGCCGACCGCGGCACGTTCTTCGTCGAGCCGGGCGCGGACGCCTACGAGGGCATGGTCGTCGGCGAGAACCCGCGCGCCGAGGACCTGGACGTGAACGTCTGTCGCGAGAAGAAGCTGACGAACATGCGCACCTCCACCGCCGACGTGATGGAGACGCTGGCCCGCCCGCGCAAGCTGTCGCTGGAGGAGGCGCTGGAGTTCTGCGCCGCCGACGAGTGCGTGGAGGTCGCGCCCGAGGTCGTCCGGGTCCGCAAGGTCACCCTGGACGCCAACCAGCGCGGCCGGGAGCGCAACCGCGCCAAGCTGCGCGGCTGACGACCTGCGACGACGCGCCCCCCGGCACCCCGCCGGGGGGCGCGTTCGCGTTCCGGTGCGCAGCGCACCCCATTAATAAGGTGGCGACCGCCGGCGTGTGACCGCCCACAGCGGCCAACCCGGACCGGCCCGCGCCCGTCCTACCGGGGTGAAGTCCGGGGTCCTCGGTCCACCCGCCGGCCTGTCTGGCACGCTCGTGCGCATGACTCGGTCTGGGGGGACTCGCGCGCGCGCGGCCGTCGCGGCGGTGGTCGCGCTGTTGGCGCTGTCGGCGTGCTCGGTCACGCCGCCGCCCCCGCTGGTGCCGTCCACACCGGGCATGACCGTCGTGCCGAAGGAGAAGCTGAACGAGATCGTCGTCGGCGTCGACGAGGTCAAGGGCAGCTACAACCCGCACACCACGGCCGGGCAGTCGACGGTCACCACCGCGCTGTCCTCGCTGCTGCTGCCGAGCACCTTCCGCAACGACACCGACGGCAGCCCGCGGATGGACCGCGACCTGCTGGTCGGCGCCGAGGTGACCAGGGCCGAGCCGTACACCGTCACCTACACCATCCGGCGGGACGCCTCGTGGTCGGACAGCGCGCCGATCGCCGCCGAGGACTTCGTCTACCTGTGGGAGCGGATGCGCGAGGAGCCGGGCGTGGTCGACCCCGCCGGCTACCGGCTGATCTCCGACATCACCTCCCGCGAGGGCGGCAAGGTGGTGGAGGTCGTCTTCAGCGCGCCCTACCCCGGCTGGCGCAGCCTGTTCGCGGACCTGCTGCCCGCCCACCTGCTCAAGGACGCGCCGGGCGGGTGGGCCGCCGCGCTCACCGACAGCTTCCCGGCGACCGCCGGCCCGTTCGCCGTGCGCACGCTCGACCAGCCGCGCGGTGAGATCGTCCTGGAGCGCAACGACCGGTTCTGGGCGCAGCCCACCGCGCTGGACCGGGTCGTGCTGCGCCGGGCGAGCCAGCACGAGACGGTCGAGGCGCTCAAGAACGGCGACGACCAGGTCGCGCTCATCCGGGCGGACGCGATCGCGTTGAAAGACATCGGTGAACTCGGCCGGACAACGCCCCTGACAACGGTCGCCGTCCCCCGACCGGAGGTCGTCCAGGTGCTGGCCAGGCCGGCCGCGCCGCAGCTGGCCGACGTCCGGGTCCGCCAGGCCGTGTTCAACGCGCTCAACCGGGACGAGCTGATCGCCATCGGCAGCCGCAGCGGGCCCGGCTCCACCCTCAGGGCGGACTCGCAGGTGGTGCCGCCCACCGGGGCCGGGTACCGGCCGACGTACCAGCCGAACCCGACGCCGGTGGCCCAGCTGCTCACCGAGGCCGGCTACGCCCTGCGCGACGGCCAGTGGGAGCGGGACGGCAAGCAGCTCGCGCTCACCATCGCCGCACCGGCCGGGGTGGAGCCGTACGTGACCGTCGCGAGCCAGGTCCAACGTCAACTGTCATTGTCCGGAATCGCCGGACGGGTCCTTACAACGCCGCCCGATCAGTTGTTCGGCCGTGATCTTTCGACTCCGGCGACAACGAACGCGGACGTGGTCGACATTGCGGTCGTGCCGCGCGTGGACACCGGTGATTCGGCCGCGACCCTCGCTTCCGCATTCGGCTGCCGCACCTCGTCGGGAGGCACCGGTACGCCCATTCCGGGGAATCCCACCGGTTTCTGCGATCAGTCGGTGCAGACCACGATCGAGGACGCGCTGACCGGCCGGGTGCTGCTGTCCGACGCCCTCGCGCGGGTCGAGCCGGTGCTCTGGCAGCAGGCCGTCGCGCTGCCGTTGTTCCAGGTAGCCGACCTGTTGGTGGTCCTGCCGCAGGCGCAGAACGTGACCGCGGGCGCCCCCTTCGCGGGACCGCTGAGCGAGGCCGCGACGTGGCGCCGGGAAGGCCGTTGACGGTTGACCGCGCGTGTTTGCGCGAGTTACCGGAGGTCTGGGGTCGCGTTCCCGGGTGAATATTGACAGTATTCCGGTGGTCCGGTTAACGAACGCTCCCGCGCGGTAACGGTGGAGTAGCTTGCTGCTACCAGCGTGTCACCCTTTGGTCACGATCGGCCGAGGGGGAGTGACCCTGGTTGCGGCAGCTTCTTATCGTGCTGCAACGGTGTGTCGGTTCGGGGCGCGTTTGGCACATCACGGTTATGGGTGGAGTTCGGCTCGAACGGGCGCTCCAACCCAGTGCTAGGAGGGCACGTGTCGATGAGGAGATCAAAGGCTGTCTCGGCGCTCGCGCTGCTGACCAGCTCCGCGCTCGTGCTGAGCGCGTGCGGCGGCGGTGGCACCGGTGAGGGCGACCAGGGTGGTCAGCAGAACGCCGACCCGGGCAAGATCGGCGGTCAGGACGAGCTGTTCAAGCGTCCCAAGGTGGACGACATCGGTGAGATCGCGGTCGCGGTCGAAGAGGGCTTCCACAACTACAACAACACCATCGGCGCGACGAACAACTTCTCCAGCACCATCGCGCTGTCCAACGTGCAGCCCTCGCCCTACATCACCGACCTGTCGTCCGACGGCAAGGTCATCATCAAGATCGACGGCGACCTGATGGAGTCGATCAAGGTCACCTCGACCGACCCCCAGGTCATCGAGTGGAAGGTCAACAAGGCCGCGGTCTGGTCGGACGGCAAGCCGATCGACTGCGACGACTTCCACCTCAAGTGGCTGGCCGGCGCGAGCAAGGCGTCGATCAAGGGCGACGACGGCTCCGAGGCGTCCATCTTCGACTCGTCGCGCACGGGCTACGAGGACATCGAGAAGCTCGAGTGCTCGGACGAGGACAAGACGATCACGACCACCTTCTTCAAGGACAAGCCGTTCGCGGACTACCGCTCGCTGTTCTCCCAGGTGGGCAGTGACAACCTGCTGCCGGCGCACGTCCTGGAGGAGAAGAGCGGCGTCGCCGACGTCACCCAGGTGAAGCCGGAGCAGAACGACGAGACGGTCAAGAAGGTCGCCGAGTTCTACACCAAGGGCTGGCTGGGCTTCGACCCCGCCGTCGCCCTGTCGGGTGGCCCCTACATGATCGAGTCGTCGGACCTGCGGGACCAGACGGTCCTGGTCCGCAACCCGAAGTGGTGGGGTGAGAAGCCCGCCGCGTCGAAGGTCATCCTCAAGACCAACACCGACGCCCAGTCGGCGGCCCAGCAGCTGCAGAACAAGGAAGTCGTCGTGATCGCGCCGCAGGCCGACCCGGCGGTGGCCCAGCAGCTGTACGGCGACAGCTCGTTCAAGGTCTTCGCGGCCGGTGGCCAGACCTTCGAGCACGTCGACTTCAACATGAGCCGCCCCCTGTTCAAGCAGAACAAGGAGCTGCGCACGGCGATCGCCCAGTGCTTCGACCGCGAGGACGTGGTCGAGAAGCTGATCAAGGACGTCGACCGCAACGCCAAGCCGCTCGGCTCGCTGGTGTTCATGCCGAACGAGGTCGGCTACGAGGACCACTACAGCGACATCGGCAAGGGTGACGTCGCGGCGGCCAAGAAGACGCTGGAGGACGCCGGCTGGAAGCAGGGCGCCGACGGCATCTACACCAAGGGCGAGTTCCGGGCGTCGTTCAAGCTCGGCCACAAGGTCGTCCAGCGCCGCTCCGACACCGTCCGCATCCTGCAGGACAAGTGCCGCCAGGCCGGCATCGAGATCATCGCCGACCAGGCCGTCGACTTCAACGACAAGCGCCTCCCGGCGTCGGAGTTCGACGCGGCCCTGTTCGCGTGGGTCGGCCAGCCGGTCAAGGCCGGCGCGTACGGCAACTACGCCCAGAAGGACAAGGGCGGCTCGGGCAACTACAACCTCTACGACTCGGCCGAGGTGACCGAGAAGTGGAAGGCCGCCAACGGCCTGCTCGATTTCCAGAAGCGCATCGACGCGATGAACGAGATCGACAAGCTGATGCGTGACGACCTGCACAGCGTTCCGCTGTTCCAGCTGACCGACTTCGCCGCCTCCACGGCGGACATCGGCCCGATCTCCTACATCGGTGTCGGTGGCGGCGTGACCTGGAACCTGTACGCCTGGCAGATCAAGAAGTAAGTCGAGCTGCCACCAGCTCCGACGCTTTTGATGTTCATCCGACCGGGGGGCCGGTGCCACAAGCACCGGCCCCCCGGCCGGCGTCCGCGTCCGGTAGGCTGGCCCGCTTGTAGCGGGGGCGCCTAGGGAGACTAGAGACTTGTCATGTTCCGTTACATAATCCGGCGGTTGTTGATCTCCATTCCGCTGTTGATCGTCGCGTCGTTCCTCTGCTTCGGACTCGTGAACGCCATGGGTGACCCCCTGGGCGAGTGGAAGCTGCAAAAGCCCCGGACGCAGGCCGAGATCGAGCTCGCCTACGAGCAGACCGGCTACAACAAGCCGTTCTTCGAGCGCTACGTCGACTGGGCCGGCAACTTCGTGACCGGCGACTGGGGCAAGTCCGTCGTCCCGGGCAACGCGGGCAAGCCGGTGAAGGAGAACGTCCTCGACGCCTTCGGGGTCACGCTCCGGCTGATCCTCGGCGCCGAGATCATCGCCCTGGCCCTCGGCATCGCCGTCGGCGTGATCGGCGCGGTGAGACAGTATTCGATATTCGACTACATAGCGACCGGGATATCGTTCACGATGTTCTCGATGCCGCTGTTCTGCGTCGCGCTCGTGCTGAAGGCGGGCGGTATCCAGTTGAACAACTGGCTGGAATCGCTCGGCGCGGACCGGTGGATCATCACGGCCGGGCCGCCCGGCGAGGGCTTCAGCGGCTCCATCGGCGAGCAGCTCTTCCAGTACTCGGGCGCCTACATCCTCCCGACCATCTGCCTGGTGGTCATCCAGTTCGCGCTCTACAGCCGCTTCCAGCGCGCGTCGATGCTGGACACGCTGAACGCCGACTACGTGCGCACCGCGCAGGCCAAGGGCATCTCGCAGGGGCGCGCCATCTTCAAGCACGCCTTCCGCAACGCCCTGATCCCGATCATCACGGTGTCCTCGCTCAACATCGGGGCCAACTTCGGCGGCGCGGTGATCACCGAAACCGTCTTCGGCTGGTCCGGAATGGGCAAGTACCTCATCGAGGCGATCACGAAGATCGAGCCCTACGAGGTGCTCGGCTTCATGATGGTGACGGCCGTGTTCATCATCGTGTTCAACCTGATCGCGGACGTGATGTACGCGGTCCTGGACCCGAGGATCCGCCTTGACTGAGATCGGTTCCCCCGTGGCCACGCCCGCCGCGCCGACCTCCGGCGGCGAGCCGAGCCAGTTCGACAACACCGCGGCGCGCAAGCAGTGGCAGGTCATCCTCAAGCGGTTCACCCGCCACAAGGCGGCGGTGTTCGGCCTGGTGATGTTCACGCTGCTGGTGCTGTTCGCGTTCTTCGGCGGAATGCTCTGGAAGCACCCCTACACGGAGACCGCCCGCCGGTACCTGCCGCCCAGCGCCGACCACCCCTTCGGCACCGACCGCCTGGGCTTCGACATGGTGGCGCTGATCATCCGCGGCACCCAGTTCTCCCTCCAGATCGCGATCTTCGTCGCCGTGCTGTCCACGATCATCGGCGTCGTCCTCGGCGCGCTCGCGGGCTACCTGCGCGGCTGGGTGGACGCGGTGATCAGCCGGCTCATCGACCTGATCCTGGTGATCCCGAGCCTGGTCATCGCCGCCGTGCTGGTGCGCAACAGCTTCGTGGCGTCGGTGGCCGGCGGTGGCGGCAGCAACTGGCTGGTCGTGGCCCTGTACCTGGGCCTGATCATGTGGCTGTCCATCGCGCGGGTCATCCGCGGCATGGTCCTGTCGCTGCGCGAGAAGGAGTTCGTGGAGGCCGCCCGCGCGCTGGGCGCGTCGACCTCGCGGATCGTGTTCCGGCACATCCTGCCCAACACCGTGGACGTGATCATCGTCAACGCGACGCTGGCCATCGCGCAGGCGGTGCTGCTGGAGGCCGCGCTGTCCTACATCGGCCTCGGCGTCCAGAGCCCGGACACCTCCCTGGGCCTGATGATCAGCCTGAACAAGAACGAGCTGGCGCTGAACCCGTGGCTGTTCTTCACGCCGTTCGCGTTCATCGTGCTGATCTCGCTGTCGGTCAACTTCATCGGTGACGGTCTCCGGGACGCCTTCGACCCGCGCCAGAAGAGGGTGAAGGCATGAGTGAGTTGGACGTTATGAACGAACCCGGGCCGGTGACGGCGGACCGCGGCGGGGAGAAGCTGCTGCGGGTGCAGGACCTGTCGGTGGAATTCCCGACCGACGACGGCACCGTGCACGCCGTGCGGGACGTGTCGTTCACGCTCGGCGCGGGCGAGGTGCTGGGCATCGTCGGCGAGTCCGGCTCCGGCAAGTCGGTCTCGTCCATGGCGATCATGGGCCTGCTGCCCAAGACCGCCCGGATCGGCGGGTCCATCAAGTTCAAGGACCGCGAGCTGGTCGGCCTGTCCTACAAGGAGATGCAGCCGGTCCGCGGCAACGGCGTCTCGATGATCTTCCAGGACCCGATGACGTCGCTGAACCCCGTCTACACGGTGGGGTGGCAGCTCGCCGAGGCTTACCGGGCGCACCACGACGTGTCGAAGAAGGCCGCGATGGCCAAGGCCGTCGAGTCGCTGGAGCTGGTGGGCATCCCGCAGCCGGACCGCCGCGCGGCGCAGTACCCGCACGAGTTCTCCGGCGGCATGCGGCAGCGCGCGATGATCGCCATGGCGATCATCAACGACCCGGACGTGATCATCGCCGACGAGCCGACCACGGCGCTGGACGTGACCGTGCAGGCGCAGATCCTGGACACGCTGCTGCGCATCCGGGACGAGACGAGCGCGGGTATCATGATCATCACCCACGACCTCGGCGTCGTGGCGGGCATGGTGGACCGCGTGCAGGTCATGTACGGCGGCACGGTCGTCGAGCAGGGCGCCGTGGACGAGGTCTTCGAGGCGCAGCGGATGCCCTACACGGTGGGCCTGATCGGGTCCATCCCGAACCCGCAGATGCTGGGCAAGCGGCTCACGCCGATCAAGGGCGCGCCGCCCTCGCTGATGAACCTGCCGCAGGGCTGCACGTTCTCCCCGCGGTGCCCGCTGGTGATCGACGAGTGCCGGGCGACCGAGCCGGCGCTGCTGGAGACCGACCGGGCGGGCCACTTCGCGCGCTGCCACCGGTCCGGGCACCTCGCCACCATCGAGCAGCCGCAGCGGCTGTTCGCGCACGAGGAGATCGGCGTGGTGGAGAACCCCGCGGCGCTCACCATGGCCAACCCGGACATCCCCGTCGCCGAGGACCTCGACGACGTGGAGGCGCGGCTGCACGAAGAGGGGAGCTCGACCTCATGACCACCACGACTGACGCGAACCCGCAGGCGGGCGGCGCCGCCGCGGGCGGCGGGCCCGCGCCCCTGCTGGAGGTCAAGGACCTGGTCAAGTCCTTCCCGGTGCGCGGTGGCGGGATCATCCCGCGCACCGTCGGGCAGGTGCAGGCCGTGTCCGGCGTGACGTTCAACCTCCAGGCGGGCGAGACGCTGGGCCTGGTCGGCGAGTCCGGCTGCGGCAAGTCCACGACCGGGCGCGCCATCCTCCAGCTGCACAAGCCGACGTCCGGCTCGGTGCGGTTCCAGGGCCGCGAGCTGACCACGCTGCGCGGCCGGGGCCTGCGCGACGTGCGGCGGGACATGCAGATCGTGTTCCAGGACCCGTACGCGTCGCTGAACCCGCGCTGGCAGATCAACGAGCTGATCTCGGAGCCGTTCAGGATCCACGGCATCGAGCCGGGCGGCAACGTCCAGCAGCGGGTCAACGAGCTGATGGAACTGGTCGGCCTGAACCCGGAGCACCGCAACCGGTACGCCCACGAGTTCTCCGGCGGCCAGCGCCAGCGCATCGGCATCGCCCGCGCGCTGGCGCTGAACCCCAAGCTCGTCGTGCTCGACGAGCCGGTGTCGGCGCTGGACGTGTCGGTGCAGGCCGGCGTGGTGAACCTGCTGGAGGAGCTGCAGGAGCGGCTGGGCCTGGCCTACCTGTTCGTGGCGCACGACCTCTCGGTCGTCCGGCACATCTCCGACCGGGTCGCCGTGATGTACCTCGGCAAGATCATCGAGATCGGCGAGCGCGAGGACATCTACTCCCGGCCGATGCACCCGTACACGCAGGCCCTGCTGTCCGCGGTGCCGGTGCCGGACCCGAAGCTGGAGCGCCGGCGCCAGCGGATCGTGCTGTCCGGCGACGTGCCCTCGCCGGTGAACCCGCCCTCGGGCTGCCGGTTCCGCACCCGCTGCTGGAAGGCGCAGGACATCTGCGCCGTGGAGGAACCCAGGCTGGAGCGCCGCGGCGACGCCGGTGGCACGCTGTCCGCGTGCCACTTCGCCGAGGTGAAGCCGCTGCTGGTGGGCTGACGGCGGGCCGGGGCCACCGCGAAGCGGTGGCCCCGGAACCCGTTGTCGGGCCAGGTCTCTACGCTGATCCGGTGACGCTGACTGCTCCACCACGGTTGCTGCTGGTACACGCACACCCCGACGACGAGAGCCTGTGGACGGGGGGCACCATCGCCCGCTACGCGGCGAGCGGCGTGCACGTCACCGTGGTCACCTGCACCCTCGGCGAGGAGGGCGAGATCATCCCGCCCGCGCTGCGCGAGCTGAGCGCCGACGCCGCCGACCAGCTGGGCGGCTACCGGGTGGCGGAGCTGAGGTCCGCCTGCGCCGCGCTGGGCGTGACCGACCACCGCTTCCTGGGCGGCATCGGCCGGTGGCGCGACTCCGGGATGGCCGGGGTCGCGGCCAACGAACACCCGCGCGCGTTCGTGCGGGGCTCGGCCGACGAGCAGGCCGCCGAGCTGGCCGCGATCATCTCCTCGGTGAAGCCGCAGGTGGTGGTCACCTACGACGCGTTCGGCGGGTACGGCCACCCGGACCACATCCGGGCGCACGAGATCACCATGGCGGCGGCGGGCGGGGTCGACCGGGTGTTCTTCGCGGTGACGTCGCGGGCCGCCACCGAGGCGGGCGTCGCCGCCCTGGCCGCCCACGAGGACCTGCCGTGGCGGCTGCCGGAGCCCGGCGAGCTGCCGGTCACCGACGACGACCTCATCACGACCACCGTCGACGTCTCCGAGCACCTGGTGGCGAAGGTCCGCGCGCTGCGCGCCCACTCCACCCAGATCAGCGTGTGGCAGGGCGGCGCGGCGTACGCGCTGTCCAACGGCATCGCCCAGCCCGTCGTGCCGGCGGAGTACTACGTGCTGGCGCGCGGGCCGGCGGACGGGGCGGGGGCGGACCTGTTCGGGGGGCTGGATTGAGGCAGCGGTTGGCGATCGGGGCGCTGATGGCCCAGGCGTTCGTGCTCGCGGTGCTGGAGCTGTTCTTCCTGCCGCTGCGCCTGGACGGCACGACGCTGCCCCGCGTCGGCGACCTGCCCTTCCCGGTCGCGATCCCGGTCGCGGCCGTCACCACCCCGCTGCTGGTGCGGTGGGCCTCGCACCACTCCCGCCGCGCCCTGCCCACCGCCGCGCCGCTGCTGGTGTGGCTGGGGACGCTGGTGTTCTTCGGCCTGTTCGGGCCGGGCGGCGACGCGGTGCTGGCCTACGACTGGCGCTCGCTGCTGCTGTTCGCCGGCGGGGCGCTGCCCGGCGCCGTCGCGGTGGGCGCGGCCCTGGGGAGGCAGGCCCGTGCCGGCGATCACTGACCGCGACGTGGTGCGGGCGCTGCGGCCCTTCGTGCGCGCGACCGGGCCGCTGCTGGACTCGCTGCGCGAGGCCGACCTGCCGGGCCTGCGGGACCGGACCGCCGAGGGCGGCGCGGACCGCGCGCTGGTGGACCGGCTGTGGGAGCGGCTGGCCAAGGTGGAGGTGCCGGGCACGGCCGCGTGGGCCGCCATGGGCGTCGCGCGGCGCGACGAGTGGTGGTTCGGCCGGGTCGGGCGGCTGGTGTCGCTGCTGGCGGCCCTGCCGGGGGTCGGCGGCGCGCTGGCGGACCGGCTGCCCGTGCAGTCGGCGCTGGGCGCGGCGGGGCAGGGGCTGCTGCTGTCGGCGATGGCGGGCGAGCACGGGTTCACCTCCACCGAGGACCGGGTGCGGCTGCTGGCCCACGTGCTGTTCGGGCGGGAGGTCGACGGGCGGGCGGTGGACGCCGACGCCGAGCAGCGGGCCACCGAGGAGCTGACGGCGGAGCTGGGCGGGCGGTCCACGATCCGGTCGATCGGGCGGACGGTGTGGAAGCTCGCGAAGGTGCTGTGGGCGCTGGAGGACGAGCTGGACAAGCGCCCGCAGGGGCGGTTCTACCACCAGGCGCTGGGGATGCTGCCGGTGGTGGGCGTGGTGGGGGACTACTTCGGCGAGCGCTCGGCGCAGCGCCGGCTCCGCAAGGCCGCCGACGAGTGGTTCGACCGGCAGTAGGGCTGCCCCGGAAGGGCCCCGGCGCGGGCCGAGGGGTGCTGTCCCGGAGGACCCCGGTGTACCTTGGCAGTGGCGCTCCGCGCGACTCTAGGGACGCGTACAGCCGCAGCGCGGGCGTGTCGTGCGCGGCCACCTGGAGCGCGCACGCGGACCGCCCCCGCGCTCCGGCCCCCACGGTGCCGACCCGGACCGGTGCGCCTGCGGGCGCACCGCCGGCCGCGCGACGTGCAGCACGCCGCCCGACGGCCACGCCGTCGCGCGTCGCGGCCCCGGAGCCGACCACGTCCCCGCTGCCGGGCACGCGCCGTCGGGCGCTCCCGCGCCGTCGAATCCCACCATCCGGACACCGGGACCCCCGAAATGCCCGCTTCCCCACCCTTCGGGGAGGCGAAGGATTCCAACGGACCGGGCAGGACCGGCGGCTCCGCACCGCTCGGGTGATCGACGTCGACCCGCCACCCGGCCGTCGCAACGCCCTGCTCCGAACGCGCCCCGACCACGGCGCGCGCGGCGGGCCGGAGCGCGCCCCGGGCCGCGGAACCGACCACCGCGGGCAGCGCCCCGGGGCTCGGCACACGGGCATCGCCCATGGTCAGGGCGCTGTCCGCGCGTCCGGCGAAGCCGCCGGCCGCCACTGTCGCCACCGGCCCGGCGGCCCGCCCGCCCCTGCGGGCCGCGCGTCCGCGCGGAGTTGCCCCACCTCGTCGGCCGGATCCGCCCGCGCATCGTCCTCCGCCCTGGTAAACGGTTTCCTGTGAGCTGAAGCACGGTGCCGATAAGGCAAGCCTGAGCGTTGGACAATCGACTCCGCCGCGTACTCTCCGGCTTGCGCGGTGTGGACCAGAACAAGAGCAGGAGAGCGCAGTGACCTATGTGATCGCCCAGCCGTGCGTGGACGTGCTCGACAAGGCGTGCATCGAAGAGTGCCCCGTCGACTGCATCTACGAAGGCGACCGGATGCTCTACATCCACCCGGATGAGTGCGTCGACTGTGGTGCTTGCGAGCCGGTGTGCCCCGTCGAGGCCATCTACTACGAGGACGACGTCCCGGACGAGTGGAAGGAGTACACGAAGGCGAACGTGGACTTCTTCGACGAGCTGGGTTCCCCCGGCGGTGCCTCGAAGGTGGGCAAGGTCAGCGCGGACCCGGCGTTCGTGAAGGCTCTCCCCCCGCAGGCGTCGCACGAGTGACCAAGCGGCTCCCGGACTTCCCCTGGGACACCCTGGCCGACCACGCCGCCAAGGCGCGCGAGCACCCCGGTGGCGTGGTCGACCTGTCCGTCGGCACGCCGGTGGACGACGTCCCCGAACTCATCCGGCACGCCCTGGCCGGCGTCGCGGAGCAGCCCGGCTACCCGACCACCCACGGGTTCCCCCGGCTGCGCGAGGCCGTGGCGGGCGCGCTGGCGCGGCGGCACGGCGTGCCGGGCGTCGACCCGGCGGCCGTGCTGCCCACCATCGGCTCCAAGGAGCTGGTCGCCTGGCTGCCCACGCTGCTGGGGATCGGCCCCGGCGACGTCGTGGCGATCCCCGCGCTGGCCTACCCGACCTACGAGGTGGGCGCGAAGCTCGCGGGGGCGTCCGTGGTGCGGCTGGCCGACGGCGAGCCGCCACCCGAGGGCACCAGGCTGGTGTGGCTGAACTCGCCGTCCAACCCGACGGGTCGGGTGCAGGGCGCGGCGGCGCTGGCGCGGGCCGTGGCCGACGCCCGCGCGGTGGGCGCGGTGGTCGCCTCCGACGAGTGCTACCTGGCGCTGCCGTGGGAGGCCGAGCCGGTGTCGGTGCTGCGGGACGAGGTCAGCGGCGGTTCGCCCGACGGCCTGCTGGCCGTGCACTCGCTGTCCAAGTCCTCCTGCCTGGCCGGGTACCGGGCGGGGTTCGTCACCGGCGACCCGAGCCTGGTCGCGGCCCTGCTGGAGGTCCGCAAGCACGCCGGGATGATCGTGCCCCGGCCGGTGCAGGCGGCGATGACGGCGGCGCTGGAGGACGACGGGCACGTGGCCGAGCAGCGCGAGCGCTACCGGCGCCGGCGGGAGGTGCTGCTGCCCGCGCTGCGGGCGGCGGGGTTCTCGGTCGACCACTCGGAGGCCGGGCTGTACCTGTGGTCCACGCGCGGCGAGGACGCCTGGGACACCGTCGGGTGGCTGGCGGAGCGGGGCATCCTGGCCGCTCCCGGCACCTTCTACGGCCCCACCGGCGACCGCCACGTGCGCATCGCGCTGACCGCGACCGACGAGCGGGTGGCCGCCGCGGCGCGGCGCCTGGCCGGCTGATCCCGGCGGGCGCGGCCCACCGGGACCGGGCGCGGTGGGGGCGCCCGTGAGCGCCCCCGCCCGGGTCAGTCGTTGGAGTGCAGCGCCGCGTTCAGCTCGACCCCGGTGCCCTTGCGGGGCCGGACCCGGACCGCGCCGGTGGTCGAGTCGCGCAGGAACAGCAGGTTCGGCACGCCCGACAGGGCAGCGGCCTTGACCACCGACCCGTCCTCGGCGGTGACCTTCGTGCCGGCCGTCAGGTACAGGCCCGCCTCCACCACGCAGTCGTCGCCGAGCGAGATGCCGATGCCGCCGTTCGCGCCGATCAGGCAGCGCTCGCCGATCGAGATGACCTGCTTGCCGCCGCCGGACAGGGTGCCCATCACCGACGCGCCGCCGCCGATGTCGGAGCCGTCGCCGACCAGGACGCCCGCCGAGACGCGGCCCTCGACCATGGACGCGCCGAGCGTGCCCGCGTTGAAGTTGACGAAGCCCTCGTGCATCACGGTCGTGCCGGCGGCCAGGTGGGCGCCCAGCCGGACGCGGTCGGCGTCGGCGATGCGCACGCCGGACGGCACCACGTAGTCGACCATGCGCGGGAACTTGTCCACGCCGTGCACGGTCACCGGTCCGCGGGCGCGCAGCCGGGCGCGGGTCTCCTCGAAGCCCTCGACCGCGCACGGGCCGTGGTTGGTCCACACGACGTTGGCCAGCAGGCCGAAGACGCCGTCGAGGTTCTGGCCGTGCGGCCGGACCAGGCGGGCGGACAGCAGGTGCAGGCGCAGGTAGACGTCGTGGGTGTCGGCCGGGGCGTCCGCCAGCGAGGCGATGCCCACGCGCACGCCCACGACCTCCACGTCGCGGTCGGCGTCGGCGCCGAGCTGCTTCGCCGCGGCCTCGCCCAGCTCGGCGGCCACCTCGGGGGCCGACAGCCGGACCGTGCCGGCGTCGGTCGCGCCCAGCTTCGGCGACGGGAACCAGGTGTCCAGCACGGTGCCGGAGGACGTGACGGTGGCGAGTCCGACGCCGTACGCGCCGGCGGGGCCCGAGCCGGTGGGAACCGAGCCGGTGGAATCTGGGGTGCTCACGGGTGCCAACGGTAACGTGCAGCACGTGGCCGACACCTTGCACCTAGCCGCCGATCCCGTCGAGCTGACCGCCGCGCTGGTGGACGTCCCCAGCGTCTCGGGGGAGGAGGCGGAACTCGCGGACCTGGTCGAGCGCTCCCTGCGCGAGCAGACGGCGCTGGAGGTGGTCCGCTCCGGCAACGCCGTGCTGGCCCGCACGAACCTCGGGCTGCCCACGCGGGTGCTCCTCGCCGGCCACCTGGACACGGTGCCGGTGAACGACAACCTGCCGTCGCGGCTGGAGGGCGGCGTCCTGCACGGCCTGGGCGCCTGCGACATGAAGGGCGGCGACGCGGTGATGCTCAACATCGCCGCGACCACCGACCGGCCCCGCCACGACCTGACCTTCGTGTTCTACGACTGCGAGGAGGTCGAGGCGGTGCGCAACGGCCTCGGCCGCGTCGAGCGCGAGCTGCGGGACTGGCTGGACGCCGACCTGGCGATCGTCTGCGAGCCGTCGAACGCCGCGATCGAGGCCGGCTGCCAGGGCACCATGCGGGTCGACGTCCGCACGACCGGCGTCCGGGCGCACACCGCCCGCGGGTGGATGGGCGTGAACGCGATCCACGCCGTCGGCGAGGCGCTGCGGCGGCTGGAGGGCTACCGGGCCCGCACGGTCGACATCGACGGCTGCACGTACCGGGAGGGCCTGCAGGCGGTGCGGATCGCCGGCGGCGTCGCGGGCAACGTCGTGCCCGACGAGTGCGTGCTCGCGGTCAACCACCGGTTCGCGCCGGACCGGACGCCGGAGCAGGCCGAGCAGCACCTGCGCGAGCTGTTCGAGGGCTTCGACGTCACCGTGACCGACGTCTCGGCGGGCGCGCTGCCCGGCCTGGGCGCCCCGGCCGCGCAGGAGCTGGTCGCCGCCGCGGGCGGCACGCCCGTGGCCAAGCTGGGCTGGACCGACGTGGCGCGGTTCGCGGCGCTGGGCATGCCGGCGGTGAACTTCGGGCCGGGCGACCCGACGCTCGCGCACACCCGCGGGGAACACGTCCCGGTGAACCAGGTCCGACGCTGCCGTGAAGTGCTGCACCGCTTCCTCAACCAGGGCTGAGGGCGGGGATAGACTCGCGCCAATGAGCGACCAGAACGGCGTCGACGAGCACCCCAGGGAGAAGCAGCGCGGCCCGGTCGTGCTGCGGCGCGGCCACCGCGACGAGCGGACCACCACCGACCAGCGGCTGCTGGACTCGCGCGGTCCGAGCGACTGGGTGCACACCGACCCGTGGCGGGTGCTGCGCATCCAGGCCGAGTTCGTGGAGGGCTTCGGCGCGCTGGCCGAGCTGCCCGGCGCGGTGACGGTGTTCGGCTCCGCGCGCACCGGCCGCGACCACCCCGAGTACGAGGTGGGCCGCAAGCTGGGCGGCGCGCTGGCCGAGGCCGGGTTCGCCGTCATCACCGGCGGCGGTCCGGGCGCGATGGAGGCGGTCAACCGGGGCTGCTCGGAGGCGGGCGGGTTCTCCGTGGGGCTGGGCATCGAGCTGCCCTTCGAGCAGGGCCTGAACCCGTGGGTCGACCTGGGCGTGAACTTCCGCTACTTCTTCGTGCGCAAGACCATGTTCATCAAGTACTCCCAAGCGTTCATCTGCCTGCCGGGCGGGTTCGGCACGCTGGACGAGCTGTTCGAGGCGCTGACCCTGGTGCAGACGAAGAAGGTCACCAAGTTCCCGGTGGTGCTGTTCGGCAAGGACTACTGGCAGGGCCTGTACGACTGGGTGCGCGGCTCGGTGCTGGCCAGCGGCAAGGTGGGCGACCAGGACCTGGCGCTGCTGCACCTGACCGACGACATCGACGACGCGGTGCGCGTGGTCAACGAGGCGCACCGGGCCTGGGCGGACGCGCACTGAGGCCCGGCCCCGCCACCCCGGTCCGGTGATCCCGGCCGGGCCCGTCGCCGAGCGGCCACGGGCCCGCCGCCACCCGGTGGGCCGTCAGCCGAGGCTGTAGTCCAGCGTGATCAGCTCGTGCTCCAGCTTGACCGTGCCGGTGATGCCGACCAGTTCGCCGGTGCCCGAGCCGGGGATGATCCGGCCGTAGAAGTCGGGCCCGGCGGGCGAGATGGTCGCGCCGTGCTGGAACGCGAAGGCGCCCGAGCGGCCCTCCAGCGTGCCCCGGAACTTCTCGATGGCCACGTACCCGGCCGAGCCCTCCACCGGCTGGCAGGTGGTCAGCTCGGCGGTGCTCGTGCCGTCCATCACCCCGGTGTAGGTCTTGTCGACCTGGACGCGGCCGAACTGCGGCTCCGTCCCGTCGGTGGACTTCTCGTCCCAGCGGGTGATGGTGAAGGGCGATTGCAATTCCATGCGGGCCATCCTGACAAACCCCCCTGACAGCCGGTGTCAGCTTTGCGGGATCCCCGGGTGGGAGTCCGCGCCGAACGCGGCCGACGAGCCGGGAGCGCTCGTGCCGCCGGGCAAGCGCCCGGCGTGCGCGGTCCTCCTCCGCGGGCGACCCGGATCACCCGGTTGTCACCCGAGAGTAGAGGGTTACTCATGAGTAGCAACGCTGCGTGACGCGGGTCGCCCGACTCGGGCGTGGCACGATGGCCGTCATGCGGTTCGGTGAGCGCGACGTGGCCCAGGACCGCGCCCTGGTGATGGCGATCGTCAACCGGACGCGCGACTCGTTCTACGACCGGGGCGCGACCTTCTCCGACGACGCGGCGATGGCCGCCGTCGACCGGGCGGTGGCGGACGGCGCGGACATCGTCGACATCGGCGGGGTGAAGGCCGGCTCCAAGGGCGAGCGGGTCGACGCGGCCGAGGAGGCGCGCCGGGTCGTGCCGTTCGTCGCGGCCGTGCGGGAGCGCCACCCGTCGCTGGTGATCAGCGTCGACACCTGGCGGCACGAGGTGGGGCGCGCGGTGTGCGAGGCCGGCGCGGACCTGATCAACGACACCTGGGCGGGCGCGGACCCGGCGCTGGCCGAGGTCGCGGCCGAGTTCGGCGTCGGCATCGTGTGCTCGCACACCGGCGGCCTGCCGCCGCGCACCGACCCCCACCGGGTGCGCTACGACGACGTCGTGGCCGCCGTGGTGGCGGAGCTGGTGGAGCGCGCGGAGCGGATGGTGGCGCTCGGCGTGCCGCGGGCCGGCGTGCTCATCGACCCCACGCACGACTTCGGCAAGAACACCTGGCACGGGCTGGAGCTGCTGCGGCGCCTGGGCGAGCTGGTCGGCACCGGGTGGCCGGTGCTGATGGCGCTGTCCAACAAGGACTTCATCGGCGAGACGCTGGGCGCGCGGCTGGACGACCGGGTGGACGGGACGCTCGCGGCGACCTCCGTGGCGGCGTGGCAGGGCGCGAAGGTGTTCCGGGCGCACCAGGTGCGGCAGACGCGCAAGGTGCTGGAGATGGTCGCCGGCATCGCCGGCACCCGTCCGCCCGCGCGGGTGCTGCGAGCGCTCGCCTGAGTCCGGTGTGGACGGTCAGGCGCGGGTCCGGTCGCCGGGGTGCTCGGCGCGCCACCGGTCCCGGTAGTAGCCCGGGGCGCCGACCAGTTCGGCGTGCGTCCCGCGCCGGGTGATCCGCCCGTCCTCGACGACCAGGACCTCGTCGAAGTCCACCAGCGGCGCCAGGCGGTGCGTGACCAGCACGACCGCGCCGCGCGCGGCGCGCAGGACGCGGCCGAGCACCTCGTCGCCGTGCCGGGTCGCGAGACCCTCGACCGGTTCGTCCAGCAGCAGGACCTCCGGGTCGGCGAGCAGGGCGCGGGCCAGCAGCAGCCGCTGCCGCTGGCCGCCGGACAGCTCCTCGCCGCGCTCGCCGACGACGGTGTCCCAGCCGACGTCGAGGTCCGCGATCCGCGCGACCCGGTCCAGCTCCCGCTGCGTCGCGCCGGGCCGGGCGAGCAGCACGTTGGCGCGGACGGTCCGGTGGAACACGTGCGCGTCGGCCAGCGCGCCCTTGGCCGCACCGGGGTGCGCCGCCGCGAGGTCGCGCAGCAGCGTGCTCTTCCCGGCCCCGCTCGGCCCGACGACGCCGATCCGCCGCCCGCCCGCCACGTCCACCGGCGGCCACCCGGCCCCCGGTCCTCCCGCCGCCGGTCCTCCCGTTGTCAGCCCTTCCGGCGCGGCGAGCACCTCCCGGACCCGCGCCACCGAGCCGCGCACCTCGGCCCACCGCCGGCCGGCGTCGGCCAGCGGCGCCGTCACCTCCAGCACCGCCACCGCGCCCAGCACGACGTGCGCCGGGTGGCCGGTCACCAGCAGCGCGAGGGCCGTCCCGAACTGCACCGCCACCGCGAGCCCGACCGACGCCGCGGCGGCCGCCGACCCCCGCCGCTCCCGCGCCGCCAGCTCGTCGACGACCGCGCCCGCCCGGTCCAGCTCCCGCTCCGCGACCCCGAAGGCGGTCAGCTCGGCCGCGCCGTCCCGCAGGGTCACCACCCGCTCGGCCAGCTCCGCGCGCAGCGGCGCGAGCGACCGGAGGTGCCGGTGGGCCGCCGCGCACGCGGCCGACGGGAGCACCAGCCCGCCCAGCAGCAGCCCGACGACCAGCGGCCAGGCGAACCCCGCGGCCACCACCGCGACGACGCCCACCACGCCCGCCACGCACGCCGGCAGCAGGCACCGCAGCACCGCGTCCTGCACGGCGTCCACGTCCGACACCAGCCGGGTCAACGCGTCGCCGCCGGGCAGGGGCCGCCGCAGCAGCGAGTCGTAGACCCGGCCCCGGACCTCGGCCATCCCGCGCAGCACCGCGCCGTGCCCGGCCAGCCGCTCGACGTAGCGCAGCCCGCCGCGGGCGATCGCCAGCGCGCGCACGGCCACGATCGCCACGGCCAGCGCCGACAGCGGCGGCTGCCCGGCCGCCCGCACGACCAGCCACACCGCCGTGGCCATCAGCCCGACCCCCGCCAGCTCGGCCGCCGCGCCCGCGACGACCGCCGCCACCAGCCGCCTCACCGCACCTCCACCACCCGGTCGACCTCGCCCAGCAGCGCCGGCCGGTGCGCGACCACCAGCGCCGTCCGCCCCCGCGCCCACTCCCGCGCCGCCCGCAGCACGGCGTCCTCGGTCCGGCCGTCCAGCCGCGACGTGGGCTCGTCCAGCAGCAGGAGCCGCGCCTCGGCGCGCACCAGCGCCCGCGCCACCGCGACCCGCTGGCGCTCGCCCGAGGACAGCGGGCGCTCGACGTCCACCAGCCCGGCCAGCCCCACGGCCCGCGCCGCCGCCCGCACGTCCGCCCGCACGTCCGCCCGCGCGTCCGGGCCGGGCGCGCCCAGCGCGATGTTCTCCCCGACCGTCCCCGGGAACAGCGTCGGCCGCTGCGGCACCCACGCCAGCTGCCGCAGCCACCGCTCCCGGTCCAGCTCGCGCAGGTCCACCCCGCCCACCAGGACCCGCCCGGCCGACGGCACGACCTCGCCCAGCAGCACGGCCAGCAGCGTGCTCTTCCCCGCGCCGCTCGGCCCCACCAGCGCGATCCGCTCGCCCGGCGCGACCCGCAGGTCGAACGCGCTCAGCGCGGGCTCGGCGCGGCCGGGGTAGCGCACCTCGACCCCCTCGCACACCAGGGACGCCACCCGCAGGTCGGGCGGGCGGCGGCGCACCGCGGCGGGCTCGGGCCGGGCCGCCGACACCTGCTCCAGGACCGCGAGCCCCTCGGCGCCGGCGTGGAACTGCGCGCCGGCCGCCCGCAGCGGCAGGTACGCCTCCGGCGCGAGCAGCAGCACCAGCAGCGCCACCTGCGGCGTCACCCCGCCGTGCAGCAGCCGCAGCCCCACCGGCACCGCCACCAGCGCCACCGACAGCGTCGCCACCAGCTCCAGCACCAGCGCCGACAGGAACGCCACCCGCAGCGTCCGCATCGTCTCCTCCGCGTGCGCCGCGGCCACCGCGCGCACCGCCCGCGCCTGCGCCTGCGCGCGCCCGAACAGCCGCAACGTGCCCAGCCCGCGCACCACGTCCAGGAAGTGCCCGCCGACGTCCGCCGTCGCGGCCCACTGCCGCCGCGTCCGGTCGCGGGTGTGCATCCCGACCAGCGCCGCGAACACCGGCACCAGCGGCAGGGTCAGCGCGATCGTCACCGCCGAGCCCGGGTCCGCGAACGCCAGCCGGGCCAGCACCGCCACCGGGACCACCGCGGCCACCGCCAACTGGGGCAGGTAGCCCGCGAAGTAGGGCTCGACGGCGTCCAGCCCCTTCACCACCAGCGTGACGACCCCGCCTGCGGGGCCGGACCTCCCGCGCGCCACCTGCTCGCGCAGCACCCGCGCGCGCAGCGCGGCCTTGACCGAGGCCGCTTCCCGCTGCGTCACCGCGCGCCCGGCCCAGCCGAGCCCGGCGCGGGCGGCCACCACCCCGGCGAGCAGGCCCAGGCCGCCGCCACCGGCGAGCACCGACGCCAGCAGTTCCGCCTGCGCCAGCACGAGGACCGCGGTCGCCACGCCCAGGGCGGCGAGCGCGACCACGTACCCGCGGTCAGCGTGCCGCACGGGACATCCACCAGGTGGCCCACTGGAAGACCAGCACCAGCGGCAGCACCGCCGCGGCGGCCCAGCTCAACACCCGCAGCGTCGGGGCGTGCGCCATCGCCGCGACCTCCACCACCGACTGCGCCCCGAACACCGCGAGCACCGGCACGGCGCACAGCGCCGCGGTGCAGAGCAGGGCCGGCCGGTAAGCCTTGAGCCGCAACGCCGACCAGGCGCCGGCCAGCAGCGCCGCCGCGGTGGCGGCGCCCGCCCACCCGACCGCGGGCGCCCGCACCGGGCCGCTCGACAGCACCGCCGCCACCGCGAACGCGCCGGCCGGCGCGACCAGCGCGCGGGCCGCCGCCACCGCCCGCGCGCGCGGCGGCCCGGACAGCCGCCAGGCCAGGAAAACGGCCCCGTGCAACAGGAACAGCGTCGCCACCCCGGCCGCCCACAGCGCCGCCGGCCCGCCGAGCACGCCGCCCAGCACCAGGCCCCAGCCCACCGCCACCACCGCGGCGCCGCCCACCAGGACCACGTCCCACCACGGGTGCGAGCGCAGCTGGACAGCCGCGGTGAAGGCCACCAGGCCCACCAGCACCGCGACGAACCCGCCGTGGTGCGCGGACAGCAGCTCCCCCTCCAGCCGGGGGAAGGCGCCGAACAGCACGCCGACCGCCGCGACCAGCCACACCTCGTTGCCCAGGACGAACGGCGTCACCGCGCGCAGCACCCGCGTCCGCTCGGCCTCGTCCCGGCCGACGAACCGGAACAGCAGCCCGACGCCGTAGTCGAAGCCCGCCAGCGCGAAGTACCCCGCCGTCAGCAGCCCGAGCAGGACGACCCACAGGACTTCCACGGTCACACCCCTTCACCGGTCGATCGAGGGGCCGGCTCAGAGGGCCGGCACGAGCGGGGACACGGGAGCGGGCGCGTCGACCGGGCCCCGCCGGACCAGTCGCGCGATGAGCAGCCAGTCGGCGACCGCCAGCGCGGTGAACACGGCCGTGAACGCGATGAACGACAGCAGCACCGACTCCCGGCCGACGTCCGACAGCGCGTCCTCGGTGCGCAGCAGCCCGTGGACCAGCCACGGCTGCCGGCCCAGCTCGCGGAACAGCCACCCGCCGACGGCCGCCGCGAACGGCAGCGGGATCCCGAGCACCATCAGGTGCAGCGGGAACCTCAGTCGCACCACCAGGTCGCGGAACAGCAGCGGCACCGTCAGCCAGCTGACCAGCACCAGCACCAGCCCGATCTGCACCATCAGCCCGAGCCCGGCCGCGCCGACCGGCGCCACGTGCTCCACCTTGCCGGGCTGGAACCGGTCGATGATCGGGAACTGCCCGAGGCCGAGGGCGACCAGCGGCGGCGTGACGACGGCGGTCAGCCCGACGCCCAGCCGCAGCGACCGCCGGAAGAACTCGACCTCGGTGGTGCGCTTGATGAAGTGGTAGGCGCTCACGCCGGTCACGAACACCCCGCCGACGGTCAGCGCGGCCAGCACGACGTGCCCGAAGGCCGTGCCGAACAGCGGGTTGGCCAGCAGCGCCGGGAAGTCCACCAGGCGCAGCACGCCGGCGCGCTCCTCGTGGCCCACCGGGTGCTGCAGGAACGCGTTGGCCACCATGATCCAGAACGCGGACGCGTAGGCGGTCAGCGCCACCAGCCAGATCAGCGCCAGGTGCGCCCACCTGTTCAGCCGGTCCCACCCGAAGATCCACAACCCGAGGAAGGTGGACTCCAGGAAGAACGCCACCAGCGTCTCCATCGCCAGCGGCGCGCCGAACACGTCGCCCGCGTAGTGCGACAGCCCCGACCAGTTCAGCCCGAACTGGAACTCCATGACGATGCCGGTGGCGATGCCCAGCGCGTAGTTCACCACGTAGAGCCGGCCCCAGAACCGCGTCATCCGCGCGTGCACGGGGTTGGCGGAGAACGCCGCGCGGGTCTGCGCGACCGCCACCACGGTGACCAGGCCGAGCGTCAGCAGCACGAACAGGAAGTGGAACGACGTGGTCACGGCGAACTGGAGCCGGGCGAGTCCGAGTGCGTCCATGAGTAGCCACCTTATATGTAGGCAACCTACATGTGATCGGGGTTTTCCCGGATGCTCCCCGGAACCCGCGACCCCGTAGAGTCGGCACCCGTGAAGTCGGATGCGCTGCGCGGGCACCTCGACGCCCTGCTGCTGGCCACGCTCGACGGCGGCCAACTGCACGGCTACGCGATCATCGAGGCGCTGCAGCTGCGCAGCGGCGGCGCGCTGGACCTGCCGACCGGCACCGTCTACCCGGCGTTGCGCCGGCTGGAGACCGCGGGCCTGGTCGCCAGCGAGTGGAGCACCGTCGGCGGCCGGCAGCGGCGCACCTACCGGCTCACCAAGGCGGGGCGGCGGGCGCTGGCCGCCGAGCGGACGGCGTGGCGCGAGTTCACCGCCGTGATCGAGGGCGTGCTGGGGGGCGGGCCGTGGCCGGCGCAGACGTGATCGACGAGTACCTGACCGACCTGGAGCGCAGGCTGCGGGGACCGGCGCAGGTGAAGGGCGACCTGCTCGCGGAGGCCCGCGACAGCCTCGACGACGCGGTGGCCGCCCACCGCGCGGGCGGCCTGCCGGCGGCGGACGCCCGGCGCCGGGCGGTCGCCGAGTTCGGCCCGGTCCACCGGATCGCCCGCGACTACCAGGGCCTGCTGGCCCTCGCGCACGGCGTGCGCACGCTGTGGACGCTCGTCCTGGTCCTCCCGCTCGGTCACGTGCTGTGGGAGCTGAACCGGCGGTACTGGGTGGGCCCGTGGTCCGCGTTCGACGACGCCGGCCCGCCGCCGGACTGGTACCTCGCGGTGGCGCGGGCCAACGACTCGACCGGCTGGGTCCTCGCCGGCGCGGCGCTGTGCGCCGTGCTCGCGGGCCGCCGGCTGGCCCGGCGGGGCGCCGGCGCGCACACCCTGGCGCGCCTGGCCGGCGCGGTGGCGGTCGGCGCGGTCGGCGTCAGCCTGCTCGGCACCCTGGCGATCGTGGTCGCCACGGCCCACCTGGACGCCACCCGCCTGCTGATGCCCCTGCCGGTCACCGCCGCCAGCGCGGTGCTGCTGGCGGTCCTGCTGCGGCTGCTCGTCCTCGCCCGCCGCTGCCTGGTCTTCTCCGCGGTCTGACCCGCCGCCCGCGGCTGTCGTCGGACCCGCCGCCCGCGGCTGTCGTCGGACCCGCCGCCCGCGGCTGTCGTCGGATCAGCCGCCCGCGGCTGTCGTCGGATCAGCCGCCCGCGGTCGGTTCGGGCCCGCGGACCGGTCTTCCGCCGCTTCCTCACGGCCCGCAAGCGCGGCGTGTGCCACGATCGTCCCGTGACCACCGCGCTCATCTACCTCGTCGTCATGGTCCTCGTGGCGGCCGTGGTGTTCCTGCTGGCCGCCCTCGTCTTCGGACGCGGGGAGGAACTGGCGCCGCTGCCGCCCGGCGCGTCGCCGACCCGGCTGCCCGCCGACGAGCTGACCGAGGACGACGTGCGCGACCTGCGGTTCCAGCAGGTCTTCCGCGGCTACAAGATGACCGAGGTCGACTGGGCGCTGGACCGGCTCGCCGGCGAGGTCGAGCGGCTGCGGGCGCGGGTCGCCGAGCTGGAGACCGCGCGTGACCAGGCTTGAGCTGGGGGTCGACGTCGCCGCGCCGGTCGAGGTGACCTGGGCGGCGGTCACCGACTGGGCCCGGCAGGGCGAGTGGATGCTCGCCACCGAGGTCCGGGTGACCGCGGGCGACGGCCGGGGCGTCGGCACCGGGCTGACCGCGTTCACCGGCGTCGGCCCGGTCGGGTTCACCGACACCATGCGCGTCACGGCCTGGGAGCCGCCGCGCCGCTGCGCCGTCCGGCACACCGGCCGGCTGGTGCGCGGGACCGCCGAGTTCCTGGTCGAGCCGCGCGGCGCGGGCAGCCGGTTCACCTGGGCCGAGGACATCCCGAAGCCGCTGGGCCTGGTGCTCGCGCCGGGGGTGTGGTGGTCGCTGCGCAGGTTCGCCGAGTTCGCCCGGGGGTACCACCGGTGATCCGCTGCCCGTGGGGCGACAGCACGCCGGACTACGCCGAGTACCACGACACCGAGTGGGGCGTCGAGCTGCACGGCGACGTGGCCATGTTCGAGCGGATGAGCCTGGAGTCCTTCCAGTCCGGGCTGTCCTGGATCACCATCCTGCGCAAGCGGGAGAACTTCCGCCGCGCCTTCGCCGGCTTCCGGCCGGAGGTCGTCGCCGGGTACGGGCCGGAGGACTTCGACCGCCTGATGGCCGACGCGGGCATCGTCCGCAACCGCGCCAAGATCAACGCGACGATCGGCAACGCCCGCGCCGTCGCCCGCCTCGACGTCGGGCTGGACGAGCTGCTGTGGTCGTTCGCGCCGCGCCGCCACCGGCGGCCCCGGACCGCCCAGGACGTGCCGGCCGTCACACCCGAGTCCACGGCGATGGCCAAGGAGCTGAAGCGGCGGGGCTTCACCTTCCTCGGCCCCACCACCTGCTACGCGCTGATGCAGGCCACCGGCATGGTCGACGACCACATCGAGACCTGCTTCCGCGCCACCGGGGCCGCTACCGCCCGGTGAACCGCGCCGGCCGCTTGGCCACGAACGCCGCGACCGCCTCCCGGTGGTCCGCGGTGGCGCCCGCCTCGGCCTGGGTGCGCGCCTCGACCTCCAGCGCGGCGGACAGCGCGCCGGAGAACGCCATCGCCTCCTTGATCTTGGCGTAGGCGGTGGTCGGCCCGGCGGCGAGCCGGGCGGCCAGCTCCCGCGCGGCGGGCAGCGCCCGGCCGTCGGCCACCACCCGGTTGACCATGCCGGTGCGCAGCGCCTCCTCCGCGCCGACCGGCTCCGCCAGCAGCAGCATCTCCATCGCGCGGCCGTGCCCGATCAGCCGCGGCAGCGTCCAGGACGCGCCCGAGTCGGCCGTCAGGCCCACGTTCGCGAAGGCCATCAGGAACTTCGCCGACGCCGCCGCCACCCGCAGGTCGCAGGCGTAGGCGAGGGACGCGCCCGCGCCGGCCGCCGTGCCGTTGACCGCCGCGATGACCGGCTTCGGCATCGCCACCACCGCCTCGACCAGCGGGTTGTAGTGCTCCTCGACGGTGCGCAGCGGGGCCGGGTCGCCCGCCTGGAGCAGCGCGACGTGCTCCTTGAGGTCCTGGCCCGCGCAGAACGCGCGCCCCGCCCCGGTGATCACCACCGCGCGCACCGCGTCGTCCGCCGACGTCTCGCGCACCACCTCCAGCAGCCGCTCCTTCAACGCGACGGTGAACGAGTTGAACGACTCCGGCCGGTTGAGCGTGATCGTGCGGACGCGGTCGGCGTCCTCGATGAGCAGGTCGGACACGGGCAGGACCTCCGGTCTAGTCGGTTCCCAGGCAGTCGTCGACGAACTCGCGGGCGGCCGGCGCGAGGCGGGCGGTGTGCCGGTCGAAGAACTCCGCCGCCGCCCGGCCCGCCCAGCCCTCCGGCAGCAGCTCGTGGGGCAGCCCGGGGTCGCGGAACAGGAACTTCCGCCACGCGTGCAGGAACCGCTGGGACGCGGCGAACGCGCCGGCCGGCGACGCACCGTCCACTGCGGACACCACCGGCTCCCACTCGGCGACGAACCGCGCGTAGTCCGCGCCCAGGGTGGCCAGGTCCCAGGCCCGCGCCGCCAGCGCCCCGGCCGCGCCCTCGTGCTCGCCGTGGAAGGTGCTCGCCGCCACGCCCTCGCCGGCGAGCACGTCGGCCAGCTCCGGCGACGGCCGCGGTGCGATCCACGTCACGGGGCCGAGCGCGCCGTAGCCGAGCAGTTGCAGTGAGGAGGCGAGCCGGTCCCGCGGCTCCCGCGCGGGCAGTTCCTCCAGCACGACGACGTGCCAGCGACCGTCCCAGGTGGACGGGCGGGTCCGGTAGATGCGGGCGGCGGCCTCGTCCAGCCGGCGCTCCGCGCGCGGTGTCATCGCGTAGCCCGGCCCGGAGGGCAGCCGCACCGGCTCCAACCAGCCCTGGCGCACCGTGCGGGACACCGCGGTGCGCACGGCGGGCGCGGCGAAGCCCAGCGGCTCCAGCAGCCGGACCAGGGCGGCGATGGTCGCCGCGCCACCCCGCTCGCGGAGGTGGCCGCCGTAGACGTCGAAGAGCGCGGAACGTGCTCGCACGGGATCGGAGTCTGTCAGGGCGACCCCGCGACACGCCACAGCGCCGGAATCGGTCACGACCAGGTGACGGTGAAATCGCCGGCCGGAAATCGTTGGGGCGCGGCGATCCTGGCGCTGAAGTGCGCGTTGGCGAAGATCGCCGGCACAGCACGGATCGGTTGGAAAGATCGGTTCGGTTTCGCCGGCGAGTCCGCATAGGGGAGAATGGGTCGGAGTATCCGGCCCTGGTCGGACGGGGAAGATGTTGACGGAGGGAGCACGCGATGGCGGCCATGAAGCCCCGGACCGGCGACGGTCCCCTTGAGGTCACCAAGGAGGGGCGTGGCATCGTGATGCGCGTTCCGCTCGAGGGTGGTGGTCGACTCGTCGTCGAGATGTCGGCGGAAGAGGCCAACGCCCTGGGCGACGCCCTCAAGGCAGCCGCTGGCTGACCCAGCCGGAGCGAGAAGTCGTCGGGCCCCGGTTTCCACAGTGGAACCGGGGCATCGCTTCGTCCTGACCACCGCCAGTCCAGCCGAGGAGTCCCAGTGCGCCTGCCCGTCCCCTCCCCGCTCGTGGCCGTCGAGGCGGCCGGCACCCCTCGGCGCGGCGCCGGGCGGGTGGTGCTGGCCCGGCCCGGCGAGCCGCCCGTGCTCGGGCCGGGCGGCGCGGACCTGGCGCTGACCGGGCAGGTCAGCGGGCAGGCGGGCGCGACCCACCGGCAGGACGGGCACTGGGTGCTCGGCGTCGGCGAGGGCGCGCCCGCGGACTGGCGCACGGCGGGCGCGTCGCTGGCCCGGGCGCTCCAGGCGGAGACGGAGCGGGACGGCGGCACGGCGTTCGACGTGCTGCTGACCCCCGGCTCCGACGTGCGGTCGTTCGTCCTGGGGCTGGTCCTGGGCGGCTACCGGTTCCGGGTGACCGGCGAGCCCGCCCCGCCCCGCCTGAAGGCGGTGCGCCTGGTGGGCGACGCGGCGGCGGACGAGGTCCGCGAGGCCGTCGACCTGGCCGCGGCGACCGCCCTGACCCGCGACCTGGCCAACGCCCCGGCCAACCTGAAGGACCCGGCCTGGCTCGCGTCGACCGCCGCCAGGCTCGCCCGGACCGCGCCGGGCCTGGAGGTGGCGGTCCGCGACGAGCGGTGGCTGGCCGCCGAGGGCTTCGGCGGCGTGCTCGCGGTCGGCGGCGGCTCGGCCCGCCCGCCCCGCCTGGTGCAGCTGACCTGGAACGGCGCGGCCACCGGCCCCCACCTGGTGCTGGTCGGCAAGGGCATCACCTTCGACACCGGCGGCATCTCGATCAAGCCCGCCGAGGGGATGCACCTGATGCGCACCGACATGGCGGGCGGCGCGGCGGTGATCGCGGCGCTGGTCGCCGTCGCCCGCCGCGGCCTGCCGGTCCGGGTGACCGGCCTGGTGCCGTGCGCGGAGAACCACGTGTCGGGCACCGCCTACCGCCCCGGCGACGTGGTGCGCCACTACGGCGGCACGACCACCGAGGTGACCAACACCGACGCGGAGGGCCGACTGGTGCTGGCCGACGCCATGGCGTACGCGGTGCGCGCGCTCGACGCCGACGCCCTGGTCGACGTGGCGACCCTGACCGGCGCCATGAAGGTCAGCCTGGGCGTGCGGACCGGTGGCCTGTTCGCCTCCGACGACGCCCTGGCCGCGGCGGTCGTGGCGGCGGGGGAGCGGACCGGCGAGACCTGGTGGCGGATGCCGCTGCCGGAGTACCTGGCCGAGGAGGTGGCGAGCGACGTCGCCGACCTGCGCCAGTGCCCGCCCGGTCCGGGCGGCATCACGGCGGCGCTGTTCCTGCGCGAGTTCGCCGGCGGCCTGCCGTGGGCGCACCTGGACATCGCGGGCCCGGCGCGGTCGGACAAGAACTACGCCGAGGTCGTCCCGGGCGCCTCCGGGTTCGCCGCGCGCACCCTGGTCAGCCTGGTGGAGCACTACGGCTCGTGACCCCGGTCGGCCCGGCGCCGGTCGGGTCCGGGTCGCGCGGCCGGTCGGCGGCGCGGGCGGCTCAGAAGTCCAGCGGCACGGTCACCGGCGGCCCCGCCTCCACCGCCGTCCCGCCCAGCACGGGCAGCGCCACCGATCCCGACGTCACGGACACGTCGACCGAGCGGACGTCGGCCGGCACCTCGACCACCAGCGCCACCGGGAACGTGTCGCCGCCGTGGCGCGCGCCCACCAGCGGCGCCCGCGACCCGTCCGGCAGCGTCACCGCGACCAGGTGCTGGGTGATCGGCCCCGCGGCGGTCTGCGGCAGGCCCTTGCCCAGCAGCCGCAGCTCCAGCAGCGCCCGGTCCGGCGCGGACGCCGTCGCCAGCGAGAACTGCGCCCCGGCGCTCACCGGCCGCTGCCTGCCCAGCCGCACCCGCTGGACCTCCAGCGCGCCGTCCTGCCCGCCCACCCGGAGCCGGTGCTCGACCGGCGCGGGCTCGGCCGGCCCGCCCGGCCGCCGCAGCACCGCGGGCGCGTCCGCCAGCGGCCGGCCCGAGGGCACCTCCACCCGCTGCTCCAACGACTTCGCCCCGACGGTGTGGAGCACCAGCTCCTCGCCGCCACCCGATTCCGGCACCGTGTAGACGACGAACACCGACCCGTCCTCGGGCAGCCGCTCGATCGGCAGCCGGTGCCGCCGGCCGGGCACCTGCAGCGCCAGCTCCGGCGGCTGGGGCCGCCAGCCGGCCCAGGGCGTCTGCCGGAACGCCGAGTCGGTCTCGGTCAGCCGCTCCACGGCCAGCCGCAGCACCCGCAGCCGCACGCCGTGCTCGGCCCGCAGCTCGCCCTGCTCGGTCCGCCACGACTCCGGGGTCCCGTAGCCGGTGATCCGGGCCGAGAGCTGGTCGTCGCGGATCATCCCGGTCGCCCCGTCCAGCGGCCGGCCGTCGTCGGGCAGCACGGCCAGGAAGTCCGGGCCCGCCTCGCCGACGCCCTGGTCGGCCTCGGTCTCCCGCCCGTCGGTGCGCACCAGCCTGCCCACCGGAGTGCTGCGGGTGCCCAGCTCCGGCACCTGCGGCGGCTGCACCTCCAGCCGCACGCCGCCGTCGCCGCGCTCGACCTCCTTCAGCGGCACGGGCACCCAGTCCGTCGCCGCCGCGGTGCCCGGCACCTGCACCGGGCCGCACCACAGCCGGGTGTCGACCTCGGACTTCGCGCCGGTGCGGGCGAACCAGCAGTTGACGTCCTCGCGGCCGGCGCGCGCCACGTAGCCGAAGTTCAGGGTGTAGCTCAGCTCCGCCTCGGCCCGCATCTGGAGCCCCTGCGGATCCACGACCGAGCGACCCTCGATCGTGAGTTCCGGTGCGGCCGACAGCTCCGTCCCCGCTCCGCACCCGGCCAGCGGAATCACGGCCACGACCAGCGCAAGCCACCGCATGTGACCCCCAGTAGTTGATCCCCTACTGGTTAAAGGCGGTCACCCGCGTGCAAGGTTCCCTCGAATGGGTGTGGCACGTGTCACATAGAGTAGGTCAATGGCTACTCAGCGCTGGTCGAGGACGCTGCGGTAGACGTCCACCGTCCGGGTGGCGACGCTCGCCCAGGAGAAGTCCCGCACGGCCCGCTCCCGCCCCGCCCGCCCGAACGCCCGAGCCCGGTCGGGATCGGCCAGCACCTCGTTCACGGCGTCGGCCAGCCCGGTCCGGAACGCCTCGGGGTCCGCCTCGTCGTAGTGCACCAGCAACCCGGTCCGGCCGTGCTCCACCACCTCCGGGATGCCGCCCACGTCCGACGCCACGACGGCCGTCCCGCAGGCCATCGCCTCCAGGTTCACGATCCCCAGCGGCTCGTACACCGAGGGGCACACGAACACCGCCGACCGGCTCAGGACCTGCCGCACCTCGTCGGTCCGCAGCATCTGCCGGATCCACACCACACCGGGCCGCGCCTCGGCCAGCTCCGCGACCGCCAGCCGGGTCTCCTCGGCGATCTCCGGGGTGTCCGGCGCGCCCGCGCACAGCACCACCTGCGCGTCCGGCGAGATCCGGTGCGCCGCCGCGACGAGGTGGGCGAGGCCCTTCTGCCGCGTGATCCGCCCCACGAACGACACGATCGGCCGGTCCGGGTCGATCCCGTGCCGCGCCAGCGCGTCCGCCTCGACCACCGGGTGGTAGACCGACGTGTCGATGCCGTTGCGCACCACGTGCACGCGGGCCGGGTCCAGCGCCGGGTAGCAGCCCAGCACGTCGGCCCGCATCCCCTCGCTCACCGCGATGATCGCGTCCGCCGCCTCGTAGGAGGCGCGCTCGACCCACGACGAGACGCGGTACCCGCCGCCCAGCTGCTCGGCCTTCCACGGCCGGCGCGGCTCCAGCGAGTGCGCGGTGATCACGTGCGGCACGCCGTGCAGCAGCTTCGCCAGGTGCCCGGCCAGGTTGGCGTACCAGGTGTGCGAGTGCGCGAGCTGCACCCCGCCCAGCGCGGCGGCCATCGCCAGGTCCGCCGACAGCACGCCGAGCGCCGGGTTCACCTCGGCCAGCGCCGCGACCGGCCGGTACGCCGCGGCGTCCGGGCGCGGGTCGCCGAAGGCGTGCACCTCGACCTCCACCAGCCGGCGCAGCTCCGGGGCCAGGAAGCCGACGTGCACCCCGGCCCCGCCGTAGACCTCCGGCGGGTACTCCCGTGTCAGCAGTCCGATTCGCACGCCGCCCACCGTAACCCCGCCGCGGTCGACGGTCCGGTGAACACTCGCCGATCAAGCCCGCCGCGCCGATGGTGGGCCGGTGCCCGCACGGTTAGGGTCGTTGTCGTGAAAGGGCAACCGCACGTTCTGGGAATTGTCCTCGCCGGCGGCGAGGGCAAGCGGCTGTGGCCGTTGACCGCCGACCGCGCGAAGCCCGCGGTGCCCTTCGGCGGCAACTACCGGCTGGTCGACTTCGTGCTGTCCAACCTCGTCAACGCGGGCTTCGTCCGGCTCTGCGTGCTGACGCAGTACAAGTCGCACTCGCTGGACCGGCACATCTCCACCACGTGGCGGCTGTCCAACGTCCTGGGCCAGTACGTCACGCCGGTGCCCGCGCAGCAGCGCCTGGGGCCGCGCTGGTACACCGGCAGCGCCGACGCGATCTTCCAGTCGCTCAACCTCGTCAACGACGAGAAGCCGGACCACGTGATCGTCTTCGGCGCGGACCACGTGTACCGGATGGACCCGGGCCGCATGGTCGACCAGCACGCCGCCGGCGGCGCGGGCGTCACCGTCGCGGGCATCCGGGTGCCGCGCGCGGAGGCCAGGGCGTTCGGCTGCATCGACTCCGACGAGTCCGGGCTGATCACCCGGTTCCTGGAGAAGCCCGCCGACCCGCCGCACGTGCCGGACGACCCGGAGGTCACGTTCGCCTCCATGGGCAACTACGTGTTCACCACCGAAGCCCTGCTGGAGGCGCTGCGGGCGGACGCCGCCAACCCCGACTCCGACCACGACATGGGCGGCGACATCATCCCCATGCTGGTCGACCAGGGCCGCGCGCACGTCTACGACTTCGCCGACAACGCGGTCCCCGGCGAGACCGACCGGGACCGCGGTTACTGGCGCGACGTGGGGACCATCGACGCGTACTACGAAGCGCACATGGACCTGGTGTCGGTGAACCCGGTGTTCAACCTCTACAACCAGGCTTGGCCCATCCGCACCGCGACCCCGCCGCTGCCGCCCGCGAAGTTCATCGCGGGCGGCAGCGCGGAGGACTCCATGGTGGGCCCCGGCTCGATCATCTCGGGCACCGTCCACGGCTCGGTCGTCTCCTCCGACGTGGTGGTGGAGACCGGGTCCGTGGTGCAGGGCAGCGTGCTGCTGCCCGGTGTGCGCATCGGGCGCGGCGCGGTGGTGCGCCGGGCCATCCTGGACAAGAACGTGGTCGTCCCCGACGGCGCGCTGATCGGCGTCGACCCGGCCACGGACCGACAGCGCTACACCGTGTCCGCCGGCGGCGTCACCGTGCTCGGGAAGGGCGTCACAGCGTTCTGAGCGCTCGCACGCGCGCGCACGAACGACCACCGCCCTTTTTCGCGGTTCACGCGGGAGCACCGCACCCGGCACGCCTTCACGCAGCCGTACTGCACCTCGTGCACATACCGGTGCCTTCGTGTTCCCCTCCCCGTACGGCCTGGGCGCAGCCCGATCACGTTTGTCGGGGGGCGTCAAGCACGCTCTTCGCTTGACGCCCCCCGACAAACGTGATTGCCTCCGGCAGGCCGTGCGGGGAGGGGAACACGACCGCTCTTTCTCTTCCTCCTTGGGGGCCTCTCGGCCGCTCTTCATACCTATGGCCTGCACGGATCTAGGTGAGATTCGGGGCCGTACGGATCTAAGCTGAAAAGATGAAAAGAGTCCTCGCCGGACGGGCAGGCCGCCGAGGAGAAGGAAAAGAAACTGCGGTCGTGTTCTCCCCGCATGGCCTGTCTAAAGACGACCATGCTTTTCTGGGGGGTGCAAGCGAAAAGCGTGCTTGCACCCCCCAGAAAAGCATGGTAGCCCTCCGGGCAGGCCATACGGGGAGAACACGAAGAGACCGGTCTGCACGGGGCGTGCCGAAAACCCCAAACCAAAAGCCGGACGGCCCGCCCTCCCGGACGGCCCGCCCTCCCGGACGGCCCGCTTCAAGGAGTCTTGGCCGCCACCAGCAGGCCGTCGCCCAGCGGCAGGAGCACCGGCACGAGTCGGTCGTCGTCGCGCACCGCGCGCACCACGTCCCGCATCGCCACCGTGACCGGGTCGCGGTGCGCCTGGTCGACCACCTTGCCGTTCCACAGCACGTTGTCGAACGCGATCACCCCGCCCGGCCGCAGCAGTCGCACGCCCTCGTCCAGGTACCTCGGGTACTCGGCCTTGGCCGCGTCCACGAACACGAGGTCGTACGCGCCGTCGGTCAGCCGGGGCAGCACGTCCAGCGCTCGGCCCATGATCAGCCGCGTCCGCGACACCGCGATGCCCGCCTCGGCGAAGGCCACCCGCGCCGCGCGCTGGTGCTCCGGCTCCACGTCGATCGACGTCAGCACGCCCGCCGCCGGCATCCCGCCGAGCAGGTAGAGCGCGCCGACGCCCGCGCCCGTCCCGATCTCCACCACGGCCCTGGCCTGGAGCGCGGTCGCCAGGAAGCGCAGCGCCGCGCCGCCGCCCGCGCCGATCGGCGCGCAGCCCAGGCCGGCGCCACGCGCCCGGGCGGCGGCGATGACGGCGTCCTCGGGCTGGTAGCGCTCCACGTACTCGCGCAGCGGCGCATCCACAGCGAGAGGTTAACGCCGGACGCGGCGGATCGGGTGAACCTCCCGCGCAGCGGAATTCTCAGCCTGCTCTCAGCCGACTCTCACGATGGTTATAAGCGGACCCCGCACCCTGGTGCCACCGCAAGACCGCAAGACCCACGGGAACACGCGAGCCGCGGCGAGCGTTGACCCGTGCAGCAGGGCAACCAGCCCACTGGAGGTGCTTCACCGCCCGATGCCAACGCAGCCGCACACCGCCACCGCGCCCATCGTCGACGACACCGAGTGGGTCGTGCCGACGTGGGACCAGGTCGTCCGCGACCACGCCGACCGGGTGTACCGCCTGGCCTACCGCCTGAGCGGTAACCAGCACGACGCCGAGGACCTCACCCAGGAGACGTTCGTCCGGGTGTTCCGGTCGCTCGCGTCGTACCAGCCTGGCACGTTCGAGGGCTGGCTGCACCGCATCACCACGAACCTGTTCCTGGACATGGTCCGCCGCCGCTCCAAGTTCCGCATGGAGGGGCTGCCCGAGGACGCCGAGCGCCTGGCGGGCGACGACCCGAGCCCCGAGCAGGTCTACAGCGACACCCACCTCGACCCGGACCTGCAGGCCGCGCTGGACGAGTTGCCGCCGGACTTCCGCGCCGCAGTAGTGTTGTGCGATGTGGAGGGCCTGTCCTACGAGGAGATCGGTGCGACCCTCGGCGTGAAGCTGGGTACGGTGAGGAGCAGGATCCACCGGGGCCGCCAGGCCCTGCGCGCCGCACTGGAACGCCGTCGGGGTCTGGTTCAGGAGGACTCTGCATGACCGCTCTGCGAGGTTGGGGACTGCCCGAGCAGCACCTGCTGCCCGACGCGGTCGTCGCCTTCGTCGACGGCGAGCTGTCGGCCTCGGCCCACGGTCGGGTGTCCGCGCACCTGGCCCGCTGCCCGTTCTGCGCCGCGGAAGCCTACTCCCAGCAGCAGGCCCGCTCCGCCGTCCGGGCGGCCGAGACGCCGTGCGCGCCCGCCGGCCTGCTGGCCAGGCTGGGCGCGATCCCGCAGGAGGTCGACCTCCCCAGCGCGCCCGACGGCCTCGCGGTCACCGAGGACGGCACGCTCGTCGCCGTCCAGCGCCCCGACCGGGCGACCTTCGGCTCGGGTCCGGTCCTGGGGCAGAGCCGCCCGTTCGGCACCGGCAGCCGGTTCGGCGGCCGTCGCGCGCGGCACGGCGCGGGGGTGGTCGTCTCCGGCCTGATGCTGGGCGCGCTGGCCCTCGTGGCGCCCGGCGGCGAGGACTCGACCCCGATCCCCGCGCAGGGCCCGACCACGCCCCCGTACCCCGTCGTCGCGCCGCAGCAGGCGGGCGACCAGCGCGTGCTCAAACCGGTCGGCCACGCCGCGCCGACGCCCACGGCCGTGGGCGCGGAGCTCTCGTCGGGCCGCTGAAGGCCCGGAGCCACCCGGGCGCCGAGAACCGGGCGCTGACACCCCGGAGCCGACACCTGCCACCCGGGGAGCCGGACCGCGCCGGACGCCCGGCGCACGCCCGTCGGGCACCCGCCCCGCACCCCGCGGTGATCCACGCCCGGCCCCGCCGCACCACGGCCGGAGCCGACACCGGGCCCCGCCCCCGTTCCCAGGGGGTGCTGACGACAACTTCACCGCTCACCGGGCACGATGAGGCCCGCAACACCGGGAAAGACGACGTGCGGGGAGCGATGAGCGAGCCAGAGCAGGGCAACGGAACCCCCAAGTCCGGCGTGGACGACGGGGCACACCGCAGGCTCGCGCCCCGCCCCCTCGACCGCCCCGGCGTCGACCCGGCCCAGGCCGCCGTCTTCGGCCGCCCTCGAGGCGTCCCCGGCGCGTTCTCGGCCGACCGGCCGGCCGGCGGCAACGCCAACGGCGGCGTCCGGCTCTCGCCACCGCCACCCGAGGCCCTCAGCACGGCGTTCGGCCGCCCGCAGGGCACCTCCGAACTGCTCCAGCGCCCGCCGGGCGACGGCCCGCGCGGCGAGCCGGAGGCCGAGCCGGCCCTCTGGGAGGGCCGGGCCGCCGGCGACCCCTGGCGCGACCCGGGCGCGAGCGCGGTCATCGGCCCGCCCGCCGTGACCGAGGAGCCGGCGAAGGACGGCGCGGCCGCCGCGCCCGGCCCCGGCCCGCAGCTCAGCGTCCCCGAGCTGCTCTTCGGCCGCCGCGTCAAGCCCTCGGCGCTGGCGCTGCTCATGGTCGCGGCGCTGCTCGTCGGCGCGGCGGGCGGTGTCGTCGGGTGGCTGCTCGGCCGGATGGGCAACCCGCTGACCGACGGCGGCGTGACGCTGGCCGAGGTGCAGCCCGGCAAGGAGCGCCCGGTGGGCTCGGTGGCCGACATCGCCCAGCGCGTGACGCCCAGCGTCGTGTCCATCGAGTTCAAGGGCGCGAACGTGGCGGGCGTCGGCTCGGGCGTGGTCATCGACGGCGGCGGCTACGTCCTGACCAACGACCACGTGGTCGCGCCGGCCGTGCAGGACACCTCCGCGAAGCTGACCGTGGTCTTCACCGACGGCAAGCGCGCGATCGCCCGGATCGTCGGCCGGGACGCCAAGACCGACCTGGCCGTGATCAAGGTCGAGGTGGAGAACCCCACCGTGCTCCGGTTCGGCGACTCCGACGACCTGGAGGTGGGCGACGCGGTGCTGGCGATCGGCTCCCCGCTGTCGCTGTCCAACACGGTGACCGAGGGCATCGTCAGCGCCCTGCACCGCCCCGTGACGGCGGCCGGCGAGAACGGCGGCCCCCAGGTCACCTACGACGCCATCCAGACCGACGCGGCGATCAACCCGGGCAACTCCGGCGGCGCGCTGGTCGACTCGTCGGGCGCGCTGGTCGGCATCAACTCGTCGATCCGCACCGAGACCGGCGGCTCGGTCGGCCTCGGGTTCGCGATCTCGGGCAACTACGCCCGCAAGGTCTCCCAGGCCCTCATCCGCGACGGCCAGGTCAAGCACGCGGACATGAACGTCAACGTCCGCTCCGCGTCCGCCGAGACCGCCGAGGGCGCCCAGGTGCAGAACGTCCCGGAGGGCGGCGCCGCCGCGGCGGCCGGCATCCAGGAGGGCGACGTGATCACGCGCGTGGGGGACCGGGTGGTCCGCAACGCGGCGGAGCTGACCGTCGCCGTCCGCGACCACGAGATCGGCGAGACGGTGCCGGTGGTGCTGGCCAGGCAGGGCCGGGAGCTGACCCTGCAGGTGACGCTCCGGTCCGACTGACGGCTACCCTGGCAGCGGGCGGGCGGTCGGCGGAGGTGGCACCGGGTGTTTGACAGCGTCGGTTGGGTAGAGCTACTGGTCATCATCGTGGCGGGCTTGTTCATCCTGGGGCCGGAACGCCTGCCCTCGGCCGCGGCCTGGCTCGGCAGGACCATCCGCCAGGTGCGCGACTACGCGACCGGCGCCCGCGAGCAGCTGCGGCAGGAGATGGGCCCCGAGTTCGACCAGCTGCGCAAGCCGCTGGAGGACCTCCGGGAGCTGCGCAACTTCGACCCGAAGCGAGCCATCACCAAGCACCTGTGGGACGACGCGCCCAACGGCGGGCGCAAGCCGAACGGCTACGCCGGCCCGGGGCTGCACACGACGGCCTCGGCGCAGGACCAGGGGCCGACCGGGGCCCGGGAGCGGGAGCGGGAACGCCCGCTCCAGCAGGGCGAGCGCCCCCCGTACGACCCGGACGCCACCTGACCGACCCGCCCGGTCGACCCCGCGATCCCGCGGGGTCGGTGCGCGGTCCCGCAGTCCCGCGGCGCGGGCCGGCGGGGCGCGGTCAGCGGCCGGCGGGCGAGACGTCGAGCAGGCGGCCGGCCAGGCCGCGGGAGCGCACCGAGAGCTTGGCGGCCACCGAGGTCAGCACCTGCGCGGCCGTCGAGGTCGGCTCGGCCAGCACGATCGGCGTGCCCGCGTCGCCCTGCTCCCGCAGCCGCTGGTCCAGCGGCACCTGGCCGAGCAGCGGCACCTCCGCGCCGACCGCCTGGGACAGGGAGGCCGCGACCGCCTCGCCGCCGCCGGACCCGAACAGCTCCATCCGCTCGCCGCCGGGCAGCTCCAGCCACGACATGTTCTCGACGACGCCGGCCACCCGCTGACGGGTCTGCAGCGCGATCGCGCCCGCGCGCTCGGCGACCTCGGCCGCCGCCTGCTGCGGGGTGGTCACGACCAGGATCTCCGCGTTCGGCACCAGCTGGGCCACCGAGATGGCCACGTCGCCGGTGCCCGGCGGGAGGTCGAGCAGCAGCACGTCCAGGTCGCCCCAGAAGACGTCGGCCAGGAACTGCTGGAGGGCGCGGTGCAGCATCGGGCCGCGCCACACGACCGGGGTGTTGCCGGGGGTGAACATGCCGATGGAGATCAGCTTCACGCCGTGCGACTGCGGCGGCATGATCATCTTCTCGACCTGCGTCGGCCGGGCCTCGGTGCCCAGCATCCGGGGGATCGAGTGGCCGTAGATGTCGGCGTCCACGACGCCCACCGACAGGCCGCGCGCCGCCATCGCCACGGCCAGGTTCGCCGTCACGCTGGACTTGCCGACGCCGCCCTTGCCGGAGGCCACGCAGTAGACCCGGGTCAGCGAGCCGGGCTGGGCGAACGGGATGACCGGCTCGTCCACCCCGCCGCGCAGGGACTTGCGCAGCTCGGTGCGCTGCGCGTCGCTCATCACGTCCAGCTCGACCCGCACCGACGACACGCCGTCGAGCGCGGAGACGGCCGCCGTCACGTCGGCGGTGATCCGGTCGCGCATGGGGCAGCCGGCCACGGTCAGGTAGACCCCGACGGCCACGACCCCGTCCTCGACCGACACCGACTTCACCATGCCGAGGTCGGTGATGGGCCGCCGGATCTCCGGGTCCTGCACGCCGGCCAGCGCCTTGCGCACGTCGTCAACGGTGGGAGCGGTCTGCGTCACTGGATCGCCTTCGATCGCCGGGCTTTCAGGGGGTGGACGCCATGCTACGGCGGCGCGGCGCACCTCCAAGCTACCGGGCGGTCACCGGGAATTCGGGGCCAGCGCGAAGCCGGTCGAGTGCTTTCCGTAACATCGTCGTCCGTGCCGGAAACCGGAAGTGCCCGGTTGCCCACCCGAACCGAGCTCGGCGTGTGGCGATCCTTCCTCCGGGCCCATGCGCGGCTCACTCGGATCCTGGAAGCCGAACTGATCGCCGAGCAACGCCTGTCGCTCGCGGCCTACGACGTCCTCGTGCAGCTCGCCGAGGCGCCGCAGCACCGGCTGCGGATGACGGAGCTGGCGGACGCCGTCCTGCTGTCGCGCTCCGGCGTGACCAGGCTCGTCGACCGGCTGGAACGCGCCGGCCTCGTGCTGCGCGAGCGCGCCGACGGCGACGGCCGGGGGGTGGTCGCGGTGCTCACCGCGCTGGGCCTGGACCGCCTGCGCATCGCGTCGAGCACCCACCTGACCGGGGTGACCCGGCACTTCGCCGAGGTGTTCGGGTCGGCCGAGCTGGAGGCGTTCGGGCGGTCCTGCGAGCGGCTGGCGGCCGACGACGCCTGAAGCGGGCGCCCCTAGGACGGCACGTCGTCCCACCGCGGGTCGTCCCGCAGGGCCTTGCGGCGCTGCTCCCGGAACACCCGGTCGAGCTCGCCGCGCAGGAAGTCGCGCGTGGCGACCTCGCCGACGGCGATCCGCAGCGCGGCCAGCTCCCGGGCGAGGTACTCGGTGTCGGCCTTGGTCTGCGCGGCCCGCGCGCGGTCCTCCTCCAGCGACACCCGGTCCCGGTCGTCCTGCCGGTTCTGGGCCAGCAGGATCAGCGGCGCGGCGTACGCGGCCTGGGTGGAGAACGCCAGGTTGAGCAGGATGAACGGGTACGGGTCCCACCGCAGCGAGACGGCGGCCAGGTTCAGCGTGATCCACACGATCACGATCAGCGTCTGCCAGAACAGGAACTTGCCGGTGCCGAGGAACCGGGCCAGCCGCTCGGAGAACCGCCCGAACGCCTCCGGGTCGAGCTGCAGCCGGAACCGGCCGGGTGGGCGCGGCTGGTCGAGCCGGCGGCGCGGCAGCTCAGGCATGGGTCAGCCCCGTCTCCCGCCAGTTGGCCGGCAGCAGGTGGTCCAGCACGTCGTCCACGGTCACCGCGCCGAGCAGGTGGTCGGCCTCGTCCACGACCGGGCCGCAGACCAGGTTGTAGGCGGCGAAGTACCGGGTCACGTCGCCCAGCGACGCGTCGGGCCCCAGCTTGGCCAGGTCGGTGTCGAGCACGCCCGCCACCAGGTCGGAGGGCGGCTCCCGCAGCAGCCGCTGGATGTGCACGCACCCGAGGTAGCGCCCGGTGGGCGTCGCGGTCGGCGGCCGGCACACGAACACCATGCTGGCCAGCGCGGGCGTGAGGTCCGGGTTGCGCACGTGCGCCAGCGCCTCGGCCACCGTCGCGTCCGGGGCCAGCACCACCGGCTCGGGCGTCATCAGCCCGCCCGCCGTGTCGAAGCTGTACTCCAGCAGCCGCTTGACCGGCTCGGACTCGGCCGGCTCCATCAGCCCCAGCAGCCGGTCCTTGTCCGCCTCGGGCAGCTCGGCCAGCAGGTCGGCGGCGTCGTCGGGGTCCATGGCGCCCAGCACGTCGGCGGCCCGCTCGTCGTCCAGGTGCGCCAGCAGGTCCTTCTGGTCCTCCTCGCCCAGCTCCTCGATCACGTCGGCGAGCCGCTCGTCGTCGAGGGCCTCGGCCACCTCGTAGCGCCGCTTGACCGGCAGGCTGTGCAGCGCCAGCGCGACGTCCGCCGCCCGCATCGTCTCGAAGACCGCCACCAGGTGCTGCGCGCCCTGCGGCTGGCCCGCGAGCTCGGCCACGGACAGGCCGGCCAGCTCCTCCCAGCGCAGCACCTGCACCGGCCCGCGCCGCCCGAGCCGCCCGGTCCGCACCCGCACGGCGACCCGCGTCATCCGCCAGTCGCGGGTGCGGGTGGGCTCCATGGCGGCGTCGACCAGCACGGCCGCCTGGTCGGAGTCGAGCCGCACGCGGGCGTCCAGCAGTTGGCCGACGACCAGCACCTCGTTGGCGCGCTGGTGGAAGTGCCGCAGGTTGACCGAGCCCGTGGCGAGCGTCACGGCGTTGGGCTCGATGGCGGTGACCCGCAGCATCGGCACGAAGATCCGCCGCCGGGTGGCCAGTTCCAGCACCAGGCCGAGCACGCGCGGCGGCTGGCGGTCCACCCGCAGGCCGATGACCAGGTCGCGGACCTTGCCGATGGACTCGCCGTCGGGCCCGAACACGGGCAGTCCGGCGAGTTGAGCGGCGAAGACCCGGTTCACGGCGACCACGCGGCAAGGCTAGTCAACGAGCGGGCGCGCCGCCGCGCTCAGCCCCCGCGGCCGGCCTCGGCCTGGCGCAGCACGGGGGAGACCGCGAACCCGCCGCGCTCGCAGGCCGACACCGCCCGTTCGCCGGAGTGCCCGGTCACCCGCTCCAGCCCCGGGTCGCGCGCCAGGGCCGGCACGGCGTCGACGAGCCGGCCGCCGCCACGTCCCCCGGCCCGGCGGGGCGCGCCCCCACCTCGTCCGAGGGTCCATGGTGGCGGACGGCGCCAGGGTCGGCCACGTGCTGGACTACGACGCGGTGGACGTGTTCGCCGAGCGGGCCTTCGAGGGCAACCCGCCGGCCGTCGTGCACGGCTGCGACGACCTGTCCGACGCGCGGCTGCCGGCCCTCGCGCGCGAGTTCGGCTACTCCGGGACGGCCTTCCCGCTGCCGCCGACCGACCCCGCCGCCGACTACCGGCTGCGCATCTTCTCGCCGCTGGGGGAGATGCCGTTCGCCGGGCCACCCCGGCGTCGGCACGGCGTGGCTGCTCGGCCGCGCCGGCGCGCTGCCGCCCGGCGCGGCGACCCGGCAGACCGCGCGCGGCCTGCACCGGGTCGTGGTCGACGCCGAGCGCGCCACCCTCGCGGGCGACACCCCCTCGGTCGGCGACTACCTCGACCCGGCGCCGCCGGCGTCCGCGCCCGGCCTGTTCCTGTCCGATGTGGACGGGCACGCGGAGGCCGGTGTCGCCGGCGCGGGCCTGGACTTCACCCTCCTGCCGGTGCGCGCGGACGCCCTCGCGCGGGCGCGGCCGGTCGCGGACCTGGCGCAGGTCGTCACCGGCCGGGGCCTGGTGGCCGTGGCGTTCGCGGCGGGCGTCGCGCGCGTCCGGGTGTTCCGCGCGACCGGCGGCGAGGACCCGGCCACCGGGGCCGCCGCGCCGGCCCCGGGCGCGTGGCCGGCGGACCGGGGCCTGCTCCCGCCCGAGGGCGGGCACGCCTTCACCGTGCGCCAGGGCGCGGAACCGGGCCGACCGTCCACCCCGGACTGCTCGGCCACCGTGGCGGGCGGGGTGGCCACGCACGTGGCCGTCGGCGGTCGGGTGGAGCCGGTGGCCGGAGGCCGGAGGCCGGATCAGAGTCCCCCAGCGGTCAGCGCGCGGGCGATGCCCTCGCACTTCCCGGCCAGCTCGGGCAGCTCCGCGTCGGTGGACCACAGCCAGTTGGCCACCGCCCGGTACACCGCCCACCCGCGCGCCCGGTCCGCGTCCAGCTCCCCGATGTCGCACAGCGCCGCGAACCGGTCGCGCAGCCCCCTCTCACCGGCCACCTCGCCGTACCGGTTCCACAGCAGCGGGACGACGCCGTACTCGCGGTCGCCGGCGACCGGCTTCGGGTCGATCATCAACCACGGCTCGCGCGTGCCCCGCAGCACGTTGGCGTAGTGCAGGTCCTCGTTGACCAGGGTGTCCCCGGCGGTGGCCGCCAGCTCGGCGCCCAGCTCGGCGGCCGGCGCGACGAAGCGGTCCGGCACCGGCCGGCCCAGCTCCTCGTTGAGCCCGACGAGGTCCTCGGGCTCGACGCGGCGGAACGCAGGGTCGGCGGGCAGGCGCAGCCGCCGCAGGAGGCCGCCGGCGACCTCCAGCGCCTCCCCGGCGGGTGCGTCGAGCAGCGAGCGGGTGTGGTCCAGCCGCTCCAGCAGCAGGGCGCCGCGCTCGGCGTCGTCGGCCAGCAGCCGCACCACGCCGTCGCCGTCCCAGGCCCGCAGGGCCAGCGGTTCCTGCCGGGTCTCGGTGTCCAGCCAGGTCAGCTTGAGCGCGGCCGGGTGGCCGTCGGCCCGGCGCACCGGCAGCACGACGGCCACGAAGCCGTGGAGCAGGTCGCCGTCGGGGGCGAGGCCCCAGCGGGCGCAGGACTCCGCCGCCAGGGCGGGCAGCGCGGCGCGCCAGGCGAGGGCCTCCTCGCCGAGCTCGACGGCGAAGTCGGGCGGCACGGTGATCACGCGACCTCCAGGCGGTAGACGCGGTCCCAGCGCGGCGTCGCGTTCAGCCGCGCGGACCGCAGCGCCGCCGCGGCGCCCTCGTCGACCTCCACCAGCCGGGCGGTCGCGGCGACGTCGACCAGGTGCGAGTGGGTCGACGGCGAGCGCACGGTCAGCAGGCACGGCACGCCGTCGGCCAGGCCGGGCACCTCCTGCTCCGTGCCGCCGACGGCCACCAGCACCGCGTCGTCCCGCCACAGCGCCCACACCAGGCGGGGCCCGTGCCCCTCCGGCGCGACCCACACGGCGGCGGCCTTGCGCAGCGCGTTGTCCAGCACGCGGGTGATCTCCACGGGCCCAGCCTGCCACGCCCGGTGTGAATCGGGACTCACGAAATAGCGGCCGACCACCCCGCGTGCCACTCTTCGCAGCACCAGAGCTACCGGCCGGTACGAGGAGGTACCCCGTGGTCGACCAGCAGCGTCCCCGTCGCTCGTGCCTGGCTGTTCCCGGTTCCAGCCAGAAGATGCTGGACAAGGCCCGCACCCTGCCCGCCGACCAGGTCTTCCTCGACCTGGAGGACGCCTGCGCGCCGCTGGCCAAGCCGGCCGCGCGCGAGGCCGTCGTCGCGGCGCTCAACGAGGGCGGCTGGGGCTCGCGCACCCGCGTGGTCCGCGTCAACGACTGGACCACCGAGTGGACCTACCGCGACGTCACCGAGGTCGTGGAGGGCGCGGGCGCGAACCTGGACTGCCTCATGCTGCCCAAGGTGCAGACCGCGGAGCAGGTGCACGCGCTGGACCTGCTGCTGACCCAGGTCGAGAAGGCCACGGGCCTCCAGGTCGGCCGGATCGGCATCGAGGCCCAGATCGAGAACGCCCTCGGCCTGACCAACGTCAACGCGATCGCCGCCGCGTCGCCGCGGGTGGAGACCATCATCTTCGGCCCGGCCGACTTCATGGCGTCGATCAACATGAAGTCGCTGGTGGTCGGCGAGCAGCCGCCCGGCTACGACGTCGGCGACGCCTACCACTACATCCTGATGCAGATCCTGATGGCGGCGCGGGCGCACGGCAAGCAGGCCGTCGACGGCCCGTACCTCCAGATCCGCGACGTGGAGGGGTTCAAGCGGGTGGCCGGCCGGTCGGCCGCGCTGGGCTTCGACGGCAAGTGGGTGCTGCACCCCGGCCAGATCGACGCGGCGAACGAGGTGTTCAGCCCGAAGCAGGAGGACTACGACCACGCCGAGGACATCCTCGACGCCTACGACCACTACACCTCGGAGGCGGGCGGGAAGCGCGGCGCGGTGATGCTCGGCGACGAGATGATCGACGAGGCGTCGCGGAAGATGGCGCTGGTGATCGCCGCCAAGGGCCGCGCGGCGGGCATGTCCCGCACCCGCGCGTGGACGCCGCCGGAGGCGTGACGGGCGGGTCGGCGGCCCCGCCGCGGGGCGGGCCGGCGCTGTCTCGGTTCAGGGCGTGGCGCGGAGCACCTTCCGGCCGCGAACGGCCGCCCACCGGTCCATACTCGCCGGTAACCCCGGACGACGAAGGGAACCCGCGATGGCGCGCCTGGCCCGGACCGCCGGCCTCACCGAAGTCCAGGAGGAGATCCTCGCCACCGTCCGCTCCTTCGTGGACAAGGAGATCATCCCGCACGCCCAGGCGCTGGAGCACGCCGACGCCTACCCGGCCGACATCGTCGAGGGCATGAAGGAGATGGGCCTGTTCGGGCTCACCATCCCGGAGGAGTTCGGCGGGCTCGGCGAGTCGCTGCTGACCTACGCGCTGGTGGTCGAGCAGGTCGCCCGCGGCTGGATGTCGGTCTCCGGGGTGATCAACACCCACTTCATCGTCGCGCACATGCTCAGGCAGCACGGCACGCCCGAGCAGCAGCGGCACTACCTGCCCCGGATGGCCACCGGCGAGGTGCGCGGCTCGTTCTCCATGTCCGAGCCCGAGCTGGGCTCCGACGTGGCGGCGATCCGCACGCGGGCCGCGCGCGAGGGCGACGAGTACGTGGTGGACGGCCAGAAGATGTGGCTGACCAACGGCGGCACGTCCAACCTCACCGCCGTGCTGGTCCGCACCGACGAGGGCGCGGAGAAGCCGCACCGCAACCTCACCGCGCTCCTGGTGGACAAGCCCGAGGGCTACGGCGAGGTGCTGCCCGGCCTGACCATCCCCGGCAGGATCGACAAGATGGGCTACAAGGGCGTCGACACCACCGAGATGGTGTTCGACGGCTTCCGGCTGCCCGCCGACCGCGTGCTCGGCGGCGTCCCCGGGCAGGGCTTCCGGCAGATGATGGACGGCGTCGAGGTCGGCCGGGTCAACGTGGCCGCCCGCGCGTGCGGCATCGCGCTGCGCGCGTTCGAGCTGGCCGTCGGGTACGCCCAGCAGCGCCGGGCGTTCGGCAAGGCCATCGCCGACCACCAGGCCGTCGCGTTCAAGCTGGCGGAGATGGCCACCAAGGTCGAGGCCGCCCACCTGATGATGGTCAACGCCGCCCGGCTCAAGGACTCCGGCGCCCGCAACGACGTCGAGGCGGGCATGGCCAAGCTGATCGCCTCGGAGTACTGCGCCGAGGTCACCCAGGAGGCGTTCCGCATCCACGGCGGCTACGGGTACTCCAAGGAGTACGAGATCGAGCGGCTGATGCGCGAGGCGCCGTTCCTGCTCATCGGCGAGGGCACCAGCGAGATCCAGAAGACGATCATCAGCCGCGGGCTGCTGCGGGACTACCGGTCGCGCGGCTGACACCGCCCCGCGGGGCGCGGGCGCCGCCGCCCAGGTCACGGAAGCGTGGCGTTCCCGGCCATCCGTTTCGCGCTGTTCGCCCCCAGTTGGCAGGATGGGGGTGATCAGCAGAAGAGGTGGTTCCCGTGACGAGTTCCTTCTCCGGCCAGAACCGACCCGGTGCGCCGCCGCGCCTGCCCACGCCGCCCACCGGGTGGCCGATCGGGTCGTACAGCACCTACGAGGAGGCGCAGCGCGCCGTCGACTTCCTCGCCGACAGCGACTTCCCCGTGCAGGAGGTGACCATCGTCGGGGTGGACCTCATGCTGGTGGAGCGGGTCACCGGCCGGCTCACCTGGGGCCGCGTGCTGGGCACCGGAGCCGCCTCCGGCGCCTGGTTCGGCCTGTTCGTCGGCGTGCTGCTGTCGCTGTTCAGCACCACCGCCGAGGCGGGCTTCGGGCCCATCCTGGTCGGCCTGGTCGTCGGCATCGCGTTCGGGCTGATCTTCGCGGCGGTCGGCTACGGCTCGGCGCGCGGCAAGCGCGACTTCCAGTCGGCCAGCCAGCTGGTGGCCGGGCGCTACGACGTGCTGTGCCAGCCGCGCAACGCCGAGCGCGGGCGCGACCTGCTGGCCAAGCTCGCCATGCGACCGGGTGACGCGCCCAAGGAGTAGCGGGTTTCGCCTTCCCGATCACCGGGTAGAGCCGTTGCGGGCACGGGTGGTTGCGGCACCTGATCACCGGGCCTAGGTTCGTTCCACCGGCCGGCCTCGGCCGACCGGCGGGGCACGACGAGGTGCCGGGCGCTGCGGTCTGGCCCTCCGTTGTCGGGAAGGGAGGCAGGGCCGGTGGAGCGCGCAGGTCATCGGTTGGCCGCTGTCGGGAGCGCCGCGCTGGTCGCGGCGTCCGTGCTGGCGGGGTGCGGCTCGGGTGACGGCGGGGTCACCATCAACGTCTACAAGTACCCGCAGGAGAACTTCCAGAAGATCGTCGACCGGTGCAACGACCGGGCCGACGGGTACCGGATCGTCTACCACAAGCTGCCGCGCGAGGCCGACGGGCAGCGCGAGCAGCTGGTCCGCAGGCTGGCGGCCGAGGACCCGGGCATGGACGTCCTCGGGCTCGACATCACCTGGACCGCCGAGCTGGCCGAGGCCGGGTGGATCCGGGAGTTCACCGGCCCGGCCAAGGCCGCGGTCGAGGCCGGGACGCTGAAGACGCCGCTGGACACCGCCCGCTACGAGGGCAGGCTCTACGCGGCGCCGGACAACACCAACGTCCAGCTCCTGTGGTACCGGAGCGACCTCGTGCCCACGCCTCCGAAGACGTGGGACGAGATGATCGAGATGGGGGCGCAGCTCCAGCGCGAGGGCAAACCCGGCCTGGTCGAGGCGCAGGGCAAGCAGTACGAGGGCCTGGTCGTGCTGTTCAACACCCTGGTCGACTCCGCCGGCGGGCGGATCCTCGACGAGGACGGCACCAGGGCCGTCGTCGACGACGGCGCCGTCAAGGCCCTGGAGGTGCTGAAGGGGTTCGCCACGTCCGAGGTCGTGGACCCCTCGTTCGCGAACTTCGCCGAGGACGACGCCCGGCTGGCCATGGAGAACGGCAAGGCCGCGTTCCAGCTCAACTGGCCGTTCGTCTACGCGGCGGCGCAGGACAAGGGCCCGGAGTTCGCGGCGAACTTCAAGTGGGCGCCCTTCCCGTCCATCGACGGCGGGGACGCCCGGGTCACCGTCGGCGGGGTCAACTTCGCGGTGAGCGCGTTCTCGCCGCACCCCGAGCAGTCGTTCGACGCGGTCACCTGCCTGCGCGACGCGGAGAGCCAGAAGTTCGCGGCCATCAACGACGGCGTGCCGCCCAGCATCGAGTCGGTCTACCGGGACCCGGAGATGGCCGAGCCGTACCCGATGCGGGAGGCGATCCTGGAGACGCTGAAGAACGCGAGCGTCCGCCCGCGCACCCCGGCGTACCAGAACGTCTCGACCGTGATCTCCACGGTCCTGTCGCCGCCCTCGGCCATCGACCCGGCGGCCACCGCCGACCGGCTGCGCCGGGAGCTGCAGGACGCGCTCGACTCGAAGGGGGTGCTGCCGTGAGCCACGCGCCGACCGCGGACTCCGGGCAGGTCCGGCCGTCGCCGAAGGCCAAGGCGGCGATCAGCGAGGGCAAGAGGGCCGAGCGGCGGCTGGGGCTGCTGCTGTGCGCGCCGGCGGTCGTCGTGATGGCGGCGGTCGCGGGCTGGCCGATCATCTACTCGATCTGGTTGTCGCTACAGCGCTACGACCTGAAGTTCCCGGACCGCCGGGAGTTCGTCGGCCTGGACAACTACGTCACCGTGCTGGGCAACGCGTACTGGTGGAACGCGGTGTGGATCACCGTCGTGATCACCGTGGTGTCGGTCGTGATCGAGCTGGTGCTCGGCATGGCGCTGGCCCTGGTCATGCACCGCACGCTGGTGGGCCGCGGGATCGTGCGCACCTCGACGCTCATCCCGTACGGCATCGTCACCGTCGTCGCCGCGTTCTCCTGGCGGTACGCGTGGACACCGGGGACCGGCTACCTGGCCGAGACGGTCGCCGGCGGCGAACCGGTGCTGACGCAGAAGATCCCGGCGCTGCTGGTGGTCGTCCTGGCGGAGATCTGGAAGACGACGCCGTTCATGGCGCTGCTGCTGATGGCGGGCCTCGCGCTGGTGCCCGACGACCTGCTCCGGGCCGCGGCGATGGACGGCGCGAACGCGTGGCAGCGGTTCACCAGGGTGATGCTGCCGGTGATGAAGCCGGCGATCCTGGTGGCGCTGCTGTTCCGCACGCTGGACGCGTTCCGCATCTTCGACAACCTGTTCGTGCTGACCGGCGGCTCGCAGGGCACGACGTCGGTGTCGATGGTGACCTACAACAACCTGATCAAGGGCCTGAACCTGGGCATCGGCTCCACCATGTCGGTGCTGATCTTCCTGATGGTGGCCCTGATCGCGTTCGTGTTCATCAAGCTGTTCGGCACCGCTGCCCCCGGCAGCGACGACGGGGGGAAGCGCTGATGGCGGGTATCGGCGGCGCCGAGACCACGGGCCGCAAAGCCCGGTGGGCGGTGCTCAACGTCCTGGTCGTGGCCTACGCGCTGTTCCCGGTGCTGTGGATCGTGTCGCTGTCGTTCAAGTCCAAGGCGACCCTGGCGGACGGCAACTTCATCCCGCGCGAGTGGACGCTGGACAACTACAAGGCGATCTTCGCCACCACGGAGTTCGTGCGGGCGCTGGTGAACTCGATCGGCATCGCGCTCATCGCCACCGCCGTCGCCGTGGTGCTCGGGACGATGGCCGCGTACGCGATCGCCCGGCTGGACTTCCCCGGCAAGCGGGTGCTGGTCGGGATCTCCCTGCTGGTGTCGATGTTCCCGCAGATCTCGCTGATCTCGCCGCTGTTCGAGATCGAGCGGACGCTCGGGCTGTTCGACACCTGGCCGGGCCTGATCCTGCCCTACATCACCTTCGGGCTGCCGCTGGCGATCTACACGCTGTCGGCGTTCTTCCGGGAGATCCCGTGGGAGCTGGAGAAGGCGGCGAAGATGGACGGCGCGACGCCCGGCCAGGCGTTCCGCCGGGTCATCGCGCCGCTGGCCGCGCCGGGGGTGTTCACCACGGCGATCCTGGTGTTCATCTTCTGCTGGAACGACTTCCTGTTCGCGATCTCGCTGACCTCCACCGAGCGGTCGCGCACCGTCCCGGTGGCGCTGTCGTTCTTCACCGGCAGCTCCCAGTTCGAGGACCCGACCGGGTCGATCGCCGCCGCCGCGGTGGTGATCACCATCCCGATCATCCTGTTCGTGTTGTTCTTCCAGCGTCGTATCGTCGCCGGGTTGACCTCCGGCGCCGTCAAGGGGTGAAGCAATGGCCGAGATCGTGCTCGACAAGGTGAGCAAGCAGTACCCCGATGGCGCAGTGGCCGTGCGGGACGTGGACCTGCAGATCGCCGACGGCGAGTTCATCATCCTGGTGGGCCCGTCGGGCTGCGGGAAGTCCACGACGCTGAACATGATCGCGGGGCTGGAGGACATCACCTCCGGCGAGCTGCGCATCGGCGGCGAGCGCGTCAACGAGCGCGCGCCCAAGGACCGGGACATCGCGATGGTGTTCCAGTCCTACGCGCTGTACCCGCACATGACGGTGAAGGAGAACATGGCCTTCCCGCTGCGGCTGGCGAAGGTCGACAACGCGACGGTGGAGAAGAAGGTCCGGCACGCCGCCGAGATCCTCGACCTGACGCAGCACCTGGACCGCAAGCCGTCCAACCTGTCCGGCGGGCAGCGGCAGCGGGTGGCGATGGGGCGGGCGATCGTGCGCAGCCCCAAGGCGTTCCTGATGGACGAGCCGCTGTCCAACCTGGACGCCAAGCTGCGCGTGCAGATGCGCACCTCGGTGTCGCGGCTGCAGAAGCAGCTGGGCACCACCACGGTGTACGTGACGCACGACCAGACCGAGGCGATGACCCTCGGCGACCGGGTCGTGGTGATGCGCGGCGGCGCGGTGCAGCAGGTCGGCGCGCCGCAGTACCTCTACGACCACCCGGCGAACCTGTTCGTGGCGGGGTTCATCGGCTCGCCGTCGATGAACTTCGTGCCCGCCGCGCTGGAGGACGGGGTGCTGCGCTCGCCGCTGGGCGACGTCCCGCTCACCGACCGGGTGCGCGGGCTGCTGGAGGGCGCCGACGCGCCGCGCGAGGTGATCATGGGCCTGCGGCCCGAGCACTTCGAGGACGCCCGGCTGGTGGACGAGGCGGCGGGCCGGCACGGGGTCACCTTCACCAGCCACGTGGACGTGCTGGAGTCGATGGGCTCGGACAAGTTCGCCTACTTCAGCCTCTCCGGCGCGCAGGCCACGTCGGCGGAGCTGGCCGAGCTGGCCGCCGACGCGGGGTCGGCCGACGTGCCCGGCGAGGGCGTGTCGCTGGTGACGCGGCTGTCCGCGGCGTCCTCGGCGGCCGAGGGCGAGCCGGCCGAGATCTGGTTCGACGCCGACAAGGTGCAGCTGTTCGACCCGGGCAGCGGGCGCAACCTCACCTATTCCGGGGATTGAGCGGTTCCGGGGCCACCCGCGCCGGCGCGGGTGGCCCCTTTGTCGGGCGTCACCGTGCGTCACCGATCGGTCGGGGCCATCGGCCCGGACGAACTCCGTGGGCCATTCAGCGCAGCAAAGGCGCAGTTCGCCGCTTTCGCGCAGCTTTCACTCCGGTCGCTCCCCACTCTGGTCGAAGGCGGGGACAACCCCGACCAACGGCGTCGGGGCAGGGGAGACCGCCGATCAGAGAAGAGAGCGCGCGATGGGGATTCTTGACGGAAAAGCAGTCGTGATCACCGGTGCGGGGCGGGGGTTGGGCGAAGCCTACGCGATGCACGCGGCGCAGTCCGGGGCCGCGGTGGTGGTCAACGACGTGGACGCCGACCTGGCGGAACAGGTCGCCGGGCACATCCGGGGGTACGGCGGGCGGGCGGTGGCCAGCACGCACACGGTCACCGATCCCTCCGAAGCGGAGAAGATCGTCGGAATGTGCCTCACCGAGTTCGGCCGCCTGGACGGCTTGGTGAACAACGCGGGGCTGAACTACGAGACGCTGCCGTGGGAGGACGACCCGGAATCGGTGCGCCGAACGGTCGACGTCAACCTGCTGGGTGTCATATACACCGGAATCGCGGCCATGCGCGTGATGCGCGAACAGGGTCGCGGGTCCATCGTGAACATTTCGTCCGGCGCGTTCTTCGGGCAGCGCAAACTGGCGACCTACGCGGCCACCAAGGGCGCGGTGGTGTCGTTGAGCGCGTCGTGGGCGCTGGACCTGGAGGGCGAGGGCGTCCGCGTCAACGCCGTCTGCCCGGTCGCCCACACCCGCATGGTGTGGAAGTCCGAGCGCTCGCTGCGGGCGATCCCCGCCGACCGCACGCCCGGCAAGGTCGCGCCGCTGGTGCTGTTCCTGCTCAGCGACGCCTCCGCCGGCATCACCGGGCAGGTCGTCCGGTGCAACGGCCGGCAGCTGCACCTGGTCGGCCACCCGCACTTCAAGCAACCGGTCCTGGAGAGCGACACCTGGGACACCTCGTCGGTCAAGCGCGCCTTCGACGGCGTCCTGCAGGCCCACCTGGAGCCGTTCGGGCTGGAGAAGCGGATGCCGCCCCGGCTGCGCGAGCTGGTGGAGCCGGGGCGGACGGCCTGAGGGGGAGCGCCGCGCGCGGCGCTCCCGAGGGGTGATCCCGACCGCCTGAGGGGAGCGGTCGGGGTTCCGGGCGGGCCCCGCGGCCGTCGGTGAACGGCGCGGCCGGGCCGGTGAACCGCGCGCACCGGCCGGCCGGTCCCGCACCCGATCACCCCGACGGGTGATCATCGGGGACGCGCCCCGCCCGGCCGCCGGCGCCCGCGGGGGCGAGCGGTCGGCGGGCGTCGGCCGACGGTCCCCGGTCGGGTGGCGCCCGGTCGGGGTCGTCCGGCCGGTGGTCCCGGCGGAGCCGTCAGGCGCGGCGGGAGCTGCGGATGGCGTCGATCACGTCGGCGTCCCAGCGGTGCGTGCGGATCAGGCGGTAGCGCTCCGCGGCCACCCACATGTAGGTCTCGGTGTCGGTGCGGTCGCCGATCAGGTCGGCCTGGCGCAGCAGGTCGACGACCGGGACGTACTCCTCCCGGTACCAGCGCAGGGCGACCGCCGCGCGGTCCAGGAACGCGCCCTCGTCCTGCATCAGGCGAAAGCCCCAAGCCTCGACGTGCTCGCCGAGCCGGGCGTAGTCCCACGGGTCCGACAGCAGCACCGCCGCGCGGGCCTCGCCGGGCAGCGGGACGCGCTCCAGGAACAGCCGCCGGTAGTCCTTGACGATCAGGTCGCCCCGGTGGCGGATGCCCCGCGCGTCGATGCGGGTGACGACCTCGGTCACGTACGCGTCGATGACCGCGAGCCCCAGGGCGTGCGCGACGGACACGCGGTGGTGGCCGTCCTGCACGAAGTGCAGCTCGCCGACCCGGTACACCTCGATCGGCGGCACGGCCTCGCCCCGGCGCGCGGCCAGCGCCAACCGCTGCCACCGCGCGCGCACCCGCGCCGAGGTGGGCCGGAAGCGCCGGTCGAAGTCGCGGGTGCGGTCGACGCTGCCCACGATCGAGTCCAACCGGACCGAGCGCAGGCCCAGCCGCCGCTCGCCGCGGTACCCCAGCGCCTCCACGACCTCGTGGAACGGCAGCATGATGTTGACGTCGTCGGGTTCCCGGCGCAGCCACGCCGCCAGGCGGGAGAGCACCTGGCGGCGGCGGGCGCGCAGGAAGTCGTTCTCCGCGTCGGCGGCGGGGAAGCCGGTGTCACGGGGCATCGCGGTCCTCCTCCCGCCCCGGTCGGTCCGGGGCTCGCTCGGGCACGTCGAGCACCTGGTACCCCACCACGTTGACCAGTCGCGTCCGGTCGAGCCGCCGGTCCGGCCGGGGCACGCCGTGCGGGTGGACGTGCCCGTGCAGCAGCAGCGGCGGGCGCAGCCGGCGCACGGCGTCGTGCAGGCAGGCGAAGCCGCGGTGCGGCGGGTCCGGCTCGTCGCCGCAGCCCAGCGGCGGCGAGTGGGTCAGCAGGACGTCGACGCCGCGACCGTCGCGCAGCCGCCGCCACGCCGCCAGCCGCAGCACCCGGCGCAGCCGCCGCGCCTGCTGCCGCTCGGTCCACTGGTTGGGCCCGGCGCGGTAGCGGATCGAGCCGCCCAGCCCGGCGATGCGCAGGCCGGCCACGTCCACCACCCGCCCGTCGGCGTTCACCCCGCCCGCCGGGCCCGGCCACCGGGACGGGATGCCCGCCTTCGTCCACAGGCCGCGCACGTTGGCGTAGCCGGACAGGTCGGGGTCGTGGTTGCCGGGCACGAACACGCACGGCCGGTCCAGCGCCGAGGACAGGGACTCCAGGTAGTCGAACGGCAGGTCGCCCGCGGCGAGGACCAGGTCGACGCCGTGCCGCCGCACCCGGTCGGTCCACAACCCCTCGACCACCTCGTCCGCCACCGCCAGCACCCTCGGCACCCACCGAGCCTACGGCCGGCGGGCCCTCGCGACACCTCGTCGGTGAAAGGGTGAATCGCCCGGCCGGCCCGCCGCGCGGGCGCGGTTCCGTACTAGCGTCCGGTGGTGTGCTCGCCGAGCTGTTCCTCGACGCGGCCCGCGGCTGCCGGGACTCCAGCCCGCTCACGCACGCCCTGCTGGTCGCGGCGGCGGAGGACCTGGCGCGCGGCGGCGTCACCGCGCGGGTGATGGCCGGCGCGCGGTGCGACCGCAAGGGCGCCGTGCCCGGCCTGCGGTTCGCCGGCGCGCTGCACCGCCTGGTGCTGGAGGGCCGCGCGCCGCGGCTGGCCCGGCACTATCCGACCGCCGGCGGCCGGCCGCGCTTGGCCTCGCTGTGGGAGGACGCGCTGCCCGTCCTGCACGAGCACGCCGACGAGCTGCGGGCGGTGGTCGACGCGACCGTCGTGCAGACCAACGAGCCGGGCCGCAGCGCGCCGCTGTTCGGCGGGCTGCAGACCGCCACCCGGCTCGCGGCGGGCGCGGCGGGCAGGCGCACCCCGTTCCCGGTGCGGCTGCTGGAGGTCGGGGCCTCCGGCGGCCTCAACCTGCGCCCGCACCGGATCGCCTACCGGGCCGGCGACGAGGTGTTCGGCGACCCCGGCAGCCCGTTCGCGCTCGACGTGCGGTGGACCGGCCGCCCGCCCGCGGACCTGTCGCACAACCTGCGGCTGGTGCGGCGGGCGGGCTGCGACCTCGACCCGGTGGACGTGTCCACCGAAGAGGGCCGGCTGCACCTGTCGTCGTTCGTGTGGGCGGACCAGACGTGGCGGTGGGAGCGCCTGCAGGCCGCCCTGGCCCTCGCCCGGCTGGACCCGGTGCCGGTCCGGCGGGCCACCGGGCCGGAGTGGCTGGCCGACCAGCTGGCGCGGCCGGAGCGCGACGTGCTCACCGTCGTGTGGCACTCGGTGGTGTGGCAGTACGCCTCGCCCGCCGACCGCGCCCGGGGCCGCGCGGTCCTGGCCGACGCGGCTGCCCGCGCCACGCCCGCGGCGCCGCTGGCCCTGCTGGTCTTCGAACCGCGCCGGGTGCCGGGGGCGACCTCCCACGAGTTCCAACTGCTGCTCAGGCTCTGGCCCCGCGGCGCCTCGCTGCGGCTGGGCGTGGGCGCCGGCCACGGCATCCCGTTCACCTGGGCGACCCGGCCCTGGGACTAGCCGGATCGGTCCACAGTGGACGCACTAGTGGCCGGTGGCGATCAGCAGCGTCACCGCGGTGAGCCAGCCGATGAGGAAGGCCAGGATCCAAAAGCGCAGGTTGGTCAGCATTCTGGTCATGTCGGGCATCCCGTCGGGTCGGGTGGACTGGGGGGCTACAGCCAGCGGTTCCGACGGAATATTCGGTACAGCGTCAGGCAGGCGACCAGGATGACGGCGAGCACCATGGGGTAGCCGTACTTCCAGTGCGTCTCGGGCATGTGGTCGAAGTTCATGCCGTACACGCCGACCACCATGGTGGGCACGGAGATGATCGCCACCCAGGACGAGATCTTGCGCATGTCCGAGTTCTGCTGGAGCGTGATCTTCGCCAGCGTCGCGCTGACCAGCGTGGTCAGCAGCTCGTCGAAGTTCATCACCCGCTCGGACACCTCGGTGAGGTGGTCGTCGACGTCGCGGAAGTAGGAGCGCACCTGCTCGGGGATCAGCGGCGTGTAGCCCTCGGCCAGCCGGCGCAGCGGCACGGCCAGCGGCATCACCGCGCGGCGCAGCTCCAGCACCTCGCGCTTCATCAGGTAGATCTGGTCGGCGCTGACCCCGCTGCGCGGCGCGAACACCAGCGCTTCCATCTGGTCGATGTCGTCCTCGATGTGGTCGGTCACGTCGAGGTAGTTGTCCACCACGTGGTCGGCGATCGAGTACAGCACCGCGGCCGGGCCGACGCGCAGCTTCTCCGGGTCCTCCTCCAGCTCGCGCCGGACGGCGGCGAGGCCGGAGTGGTTGCCATGCCGGACCGTGACCACGAAGTCCCGGCCCAGGAAGACCATGATCTCGCCGCTCTCGACGATCTCGTTAGCCGTGTCCGGCGAGGCGTTCTGCACGTACCGGACGGTCTTGAGCACCATGAACAGCGTGTTGTCGTAGCGCTCCAGCTTGGGCCGCTGGTGGGCGTGCACGGCGTCCTCGACGGCCAGCTCGTGCAGCCCGAACGTGTCCGCGACGCCCTGGATCTGCTCCTCGTCCGGCTCGTGCAGGCCGATCCAGACGAACCCGTCGCCGCGCCGGCGGACCTCCTCCACCGCGTCGGTGTGCGACCAGCGGCCGGTCAGGCGCGCGCCGTCGACGTACACGCCGCAGTCGACCACGTACGCCGACAGCGGGACGGGGACCGGGATGCCGGGTCGGGCGGGCCCGCGGCCTCTGCGGCCGCCGAGCGAGGGCAAGCTGGGCACGAGTCCTCCAGACGGGGTGGCGTCGACTTGCGGACTTGATGACGACGGCACGTCCCCGACCGGAGAGCACTGGGCCTAGCTGTGGTGGGCCGACCCTCCGGGGAGGACGCGCGAGGTACTCGCAGGATGGGGATCGTTGCTCATCGGCGGTCCTCACCTCCTCGGGTCGGTCGTCCGCGGCGGTGGAGTCGCTCACAGACCGGTTGCCGAGGGTACTCCTCCCGCGCTCACACTGTCGTCCCGGTCCCGAGGGCCGGCCACCGGTCACTGAGCCAACGGAGGCGTGCGGTGCAGTTCGGGCGTTACTACGAGGAGTTCGAGGTCGGCGCGATCTACAAGCACTGGCCCGGCAAGACGGTGACCGAGTACGACGACCACCTGTTCTGCCTGCTGACCATGAACCACCACCCGCTGCACCTGGACGCGCACTACGCGGCGGAGACCACCGACTTCGGCAGGAACGTGGTGGTCGGCAACTACGTCTACTCGCTGCTGCTGGGCATGTCCGTGCCGGACGTGTCGGGCACGGCGATCGCCAACCTGGAGGTGGAGTCGCTGCGGCACACCAAGCCCACCTTCCACGGCGACACCATCTACGGTGAGACCGAGGTGCTCGGCAAGACCCCGTCGAAGTCGAAGGACGACCGCGGCGTCGTCCACGTCGAGACGCGCGGCTACAAGCAGGACGGCACCGTGGTCTGTGTGTTCCGCCGGAAGGTCATGGTGCCCAAGCGGTCCTACGGCGACAGCCGCGGTGGTGAGCAGCCGGGCAGGCCGGTGCCTTCCGCCGACTGAGCGGCGAATCGGGCGGGGTCGGCTGAGCGGTGGATCGGGCGGGGTCGGCTGAGCGGTGGATCGGGCGGGGTCGGCTGAGCGGTGGATCGGGCGGAGGAGTGGCGTTGACGTCTCTGGATCTGGTGCGGGAGCGGTTGGCCCGGTTCGCGCGGCGGGAGGCCCGGAGCTCCCCGCTCTACGGGCACCTGGCGGCGCGCGCCGCGGCCGACCCGGAGGTCGCCGGGCTGCTGACCGCGGCCCCGGAGCGGTTCGCGCACGCGACCCTGCTCCTGGCGGCGGCGCACCGGCTGGTCCAGGTCGAGCCGTTCCACGAGCTGTCGAACTACTACCCGTCGCTGGGCGGCACGTACGGCGTGGACGACGGCACGTGGCCGCTGTTCCGCTCGTTCGCCCTGGAGCGCGCGGAGCGGATGCGGGCGCTGATCTCGACCCGCTCCGCCCGGGTGAACGAGGTGCGCCGGGCCGCCCTGCTCTACCCGGCGGTGGCGATGGTGAAGGGGCCGGTCGGGCTGCTGGAGGTGGGCTGCTCGGCGGGGCTCCTGCTGGGGCTGGACCGGTACGGCTACCGCTACCAGACCGAGCAGGCCGGGCAGGTGGTCGCCGGGCCGGCCAAGGCGGCGGTGGGGCTGCACTGCGCGCTGGAGCCGGCGCCCGGCGCGGTGCTGCCCCGGATCCCCAAGGCGGTCAAGGTGGCGGCGAGGGTCGGGCTGGACCGCGCGCCCGCCGACCTGACCGACGAGGACACCTACGCGTGGCTGGAAGCCTGCGTCTGGGCCGACCAGCCCGAGCGGCTGCGGCTGTTCGGCGTGGCGGCGGCGGCGCAGCGCAAGTCGCCGCCCGCGTTCGTCACCGGCGACGCCGTGGCCGACCTGGGCGAGGCCGCCGCGCGGGTGCCCGCCGACCTGCCGCTGGTGGTGATCACGAGCGGCGTGCTGTCGTCCGCGCCCGGCGCGGAGTTCACGCGGGCGCTGGCCGGGCTGGGCCGCCCGGCGTGGTGGGTCACCCAGGACGCGTACGCCGAGGGCCTGGCGCACGTGCTGCCCGGCCGGGACGACCTCGCCGACGGCGGGGTGCTCGGGCTGGTGCGGTTCGAGGGCGGCCAGGTGCGGTCGGCCAAGGCGCTGGCGCGGACCGCACCGCACGGCCAGCGGCTGGTTTGGCTGCCGTGACGGCGCTCCGGCGGCTCCCGGTTCCGGCACCCGCCCGTTCCGAAGGGGTGTCACCTGCCCCGTTCGGGCGAAATCGATCAGACCCGGGGTAGTTGGCCCCACTCCCGGAGGGTCTCGTGGAGGCCGTCCGTCAGCGGAAGTGTGGCCAAGATCGCAGCGGACGCCCACCGGACCTCCGAAGCGTCGTCGCCCGCTCGGAGCACACCGGATCGCACCTGGCAGGCGTAGTCGCGGATGTCGTAGAGCCCGTCTGCCGCCGGACGGGTGACGCTGCCGATCAGGGCGCCCACCGTCACGGAGAGTCCCGTCTCCTCCAGGATCTCGCGGGTCAGCGCCGCCGCGTCCCCCTCGCCGGGCTCCACTCGTCCACCCGGTATCGACCACCGTCCCTCACCTGGGGGATTCGCCCTACGCACGAGCAGTAGTCGCCCGATGGTGTCATGGACGACGCCGCCGACACAGCGGATCAAGCGGGCGCGTTCGGCCGTCATGCTGACCGAGCGTAGTCACACCGGAACGGCGGTGCAGCCGGCTACCCCAGGTGCGGTACAAAACTCCCAAGGTGCCGCGTGGTGCGGTACAACGGTCCTCACTGGCGCCAAACGGGTGCGGGTAGCGAACGGGGTTGATCACCGTGAATCTGAAGAAGATTCTCACTTTCGCCGGGGTCGGCTTGCTCCTGTTCTTCCTCATCGCGGAGCCGCAGCAGGCGGCTCAGCTGGTGCAGAACATCCTGGGCACGCTGCGGGAAGCTGCTGAGGCGCTCATCACCTTCGTGAAACAATTGTTCTGAGTCGCCCGGCTCCTCCCGACGGCGAGAGGTCGAAGGCATGTTCGCACCACGCGACCCCGACGAGTACCTGCTCCCCACGGAGCGACGGGTCATCCGGGTCCGCAGGCACTGGAGCAGCCTGCTCTGGGATCTCCTGGAGGCGGCGGCGCTGCTCGCCGGCGCCATGATGATCTCGTACCTGCTGCCCCCGAACCTGGGCGTGGTCCAGAACATCCTCTGGTACGCGGCGCTGTTCGTGCTGCTCAGGCTCGCCTACTTCGTCATGGAGTGGTGGGTGGAGCGCATCGTCGTCACGGACAAGCGGTTCATGATCTCCTCGGGGGTCTTCGAGACCAAGGTCGCGATGATGCCGATCAGCAAGGTCACCGACCTGACCTACGAGCGCACGGTGCTCGGGCGCATGTTCGGCTTCGGCACCCTGGTCGTGGAGTCGGCGGGTCAGATCCAGGCCCTCAACCGGATCGAGTACCTGCCCAACCCCGAGGAGGTCTACGACGCCATCTCGGAGCTGACCTTCGGCGACAAGAAGGCGCAGGCGGAGCGCTTCTCGATGATCAAGGCGCAACGGGCGGCGCGCGGGAAGAAGATGGTCCCGTAGGTCAGACTGGGCGGGTGCGCATCGACCTGCACACCCACTCGACCGAGTCCGACGGCACCGACACCCCGGCGGAGCTGGTGGCCGCCGCGGCGGCCACCGGGCTGTCCGCCGTCGCGCTGACCGACCACGACACCGCCGCCGGCTGGGCGGAGGCGGCCGAAGCGCTGCCCGCCGGCCTGCGGCTGGTGCGCGGCGCGGAGCTGTCGTGCGCCTCCGACGACGGCCGGGGCAGGGTCATCACCGTCCACCTGCTGGCCTACCTCTACGACCCGACCTCGCCCGCGCTGGTCGAGGAGCAGCTGCGGCTGCGCCTGGAACGGCGCCAGCGGCTGCGCAAGATGGCGGTGCGCATGGTCGAGGACGGGTTCCCCATCGACCCGGACGAGCTGATGGCGGCCATGCCCGCCGACGCGCCGGCCGGGCGGCCCCACCTCGCCATGGCGCTGATCCGGGCCGGGGTGGTGGCCAGCGTCGACGAGGCGTTCGCCCGGTACCTGACCGGCGGGCGGTACTACGTGCCGCGCACCGACACGCCGGTGGCGCGGGCGATCGGCATGATCGCCGAGGCCGGCGGCGTGACGGTGCTGGCGCACCCGTTCGCGGCCTCGCGCGGGCCGATCGTGTCCGACGCCGTGCTGGCCGACCTGGCGGGGCTGGGCCTGGCCGGCGTGGAGGTCGACCACCCCGACCACGACGCGCCGACCCGCGCCCGGCTGCGCGGGCTCGCGGCCGACCTGGGGCTGCTGGTCACCGGCTCCTCGGACTACCACGGCACCAACAAGACCGTGCGGCTGGGAGCCGAGTCGACCGCCCCGGAGGTGCTGGACGCGATCGCCGACCGCGCGACCGGCTGCAAGGTGCTGGTCGGCTGAGGTCCGCGGACCGCGGGGACTGGGCCACTCGGGCCGGCGGCGCTCGGCCGGTTGCAGGCAGTGGCCGCGCTGTCGGGGCGCCTCGGTAGCGTGGTGGCGTGCAGGAGCAGTTGGGGTTCGACTTCGGGGCCGCGCCGAGGAAGCTCGTGCGGGTGACCCCGGCGAAGCTCGCCACGTGGGCGGACTGCCCGCGCCGCTTCCGCATGTCCTACCTCGACCGGCCGACGCCGCCGCGCGGCGGGGCCTGGGCGCACAACACGCTCGGCGCGGTGGTGCACAACGCGCTCAAGGCGCTGTTCGACCTGCCCGCCGCCCGGCGCACGCCGGAGCAGGCCGTGCTCCTGCTGCACCGGCTGTGGAAGGGCGACGGCTTCCGCGACGCCGGGCAGGCCGCCGAGTACCGGGGCCGGGCCGAGGGCTGGCTGCGGGACTACGTCGGCGAGCTGGACACGTCGATCGAGCCGGTCGGCATCGAGCGCTGGGTGTCCACGCCCACGTCGAGGATCGTCGCCGAGGGCCGGGTCGACCGCATCGACCTGCGCGACGGCGAACTGGTGATCGTCGACTACAAGACCGGCCGGCACGCGCTGACCGTCGACGACGCGAGGGGTTCCCAGGCGCTGGCCCTGTACGCGCTCGCGGCGCGGCGCACCCTGCGCAAGCCGTGCCACCGGGTCGAGCTGCACCACCTGCCCACCGGCTCGGTCGCGGTGTGGGAGCACACCGAGGAGAGCCTCGCGCGGCACGTGTCGCGGGCGGAGGAGGCGGCCGACGAGCTGGGCCTGGCCGGCGACACCCTCGCGGCGGGCGGCGACCCGGAGGTCCTGTTCCCACCCCGCACCGGGAGGCAGTGCACGTGGTGCGACTTCCGCCGCAGCTGCCCGGAGGGGCAGCAGGCGGCACCGACACTCGACCCGTGGGCCCTGCTCGCGCCGTAGGGAGAGCCGTGACGATGGTGGAGACCGAGCCGCGGGTGCTGCGGGCCTGGCGCGGCGCGAGCGGCGCCGTGGCCGTGGGCCTCGCGCTGCTGGCTCTGGCGCTCATCGGCGTGCAGGTCTACGCCGGCAGCCACGGCCTGCCGGGCCCGGGGATCGACGTGGTCGTCGGCCACGTGGTGGCGTCGGTGATCGCCGTGGCGGCCCAGGTCGTCGCCGACCGCCGGACCCGGTGGGTGGCGGCGGCGTGCAGCCTGGCCGTGATCGTCGCCGGCGCGACGACCCTGTGGCTGTACTGGTGGGCCTGAGCGGCGCCGCCCGCTTCAGGGGGCGAGCCAGGCCCGCCAGGTGGGCAGGAGCGTCGACAGCAGCGCCTCGGGCGCCTCGGTGTTGGGTGAGTGCGCGACGCCCTTGAGGACGGCGAAGTCGGCGTCGAGGCGCTCGGCCATGTCGCGCTGGCAGGCGGCCGGCCACGCGTCGTCCAGCTCGCCGCACACCACCAGGCACGGCACGCCCCCGGAGCGCAGGGCGCGGGCCAGCTTCGCCACCAGGTCCGGTTCGGTGCGCAGCGAGTCGCCCATGCCGAGCAGCCCCACCGGCGACGAGCGCAGGAAGCGCTCCCGGTGGAAGTCCTTCAGCTCCCGCGGGAGCAGGGCCCAGGCCGGGTGCAGGGCCGCGCGCGCCTCGTTGAGCCGCTGGGCGGCCTCCGGGCCCTCCGCGCGGAGGGTGATCTCGCCGTGGTCCAGCGCGGTGCGGCGCTCGCCGGGCGGCAGCTCCGCCGGGCCGGACGACAGCAGGGTCAGGCCGGTGACCGGCGCGCCCGCCAGCACCGCGCCGCGGACCACCAGCCCGCCGTAGGAGTGGCCGAGCAGCAGCACCCGCCGGCCGTCCGCCGCCAGCTTCGCCACCAGCTCCGCGAGCCCCGCGCCGAGCGCGGCCGGCCGGTAGTCGGCCTCGGCGGCCGGGCCGGGCGACTCGTGCTGGCCGGGCAGGTCGACGGCCACGACCTCCAGGCCCGCGTCCGAGATCGGGTCGAGCAGGGGCGCGAAGTCCTCCTTGGACCCGGTGTACCCCGGCACCAGCAGCGCCGTCGCGCCCAGGTCGACACCCGCGGCGGGGGCGCGCAGCGCGGCGACGTGGCCGAACCGGCCGGGCAGGTCCACGCGCTCCGCGCGGTGCGGGCTGAGCTGCGAGTGCACGTCTCGAAGTGTGCCGCACCCGGCGGGGTCGCGCGTGCCCGGACGGGCCGGGCCCGCGACCGCCGCCCTACCGCAGCGCGACCAGCGTGTCGCCGCGCTGCTCCAGCACGATCGGGCCCTCGGTGGCCATCCGCACCGGGCCGTCGTAGCCCTCGCGGTCGACCGGGATGCGGCCGATCTCCTGGCCGGTGACCTGGTCGACGACCTTCAGGGCGTTCTCGACCGGGATGAGCGCGCGGCCGGCGAGGGTCGTCCCCGGGCCCTGCGACGGGGTCGACCACACCGGGTTCAGCTCGACCGGGGACAGCGCGATCGTGCGCGACCCGGTGAACCAGTAGACGTTCGCCGTGCTGACCGAGGTCGCCGCCACCCGGCCCGGCGGGTCGCCGCGCAGCTCGTCGGCGGTCACCTCGACCGGGTGCTCCTGCATCAGGCCGCCGGTCTCGGCGTCGAACACGAGCAGCTTGCCCGGCACGGCCACCGCGACCCGCGTGGCGGTCACCGCGACGACCCGGCTGCCCTTCTCGCCGATGAGCGCGCTGCTGAGCACCTGCGGCTCGTCGTGCTTCTCCGGGTTGGGCTTGAGGACCGTGATCCGGTCGGAGGGGTCCTGGTGGTAGCAGCGCTCGACCACCGCCACCTTGCCGCTGGTCACCGCGGTGGAGCCGTACTGGCAGCCCGGCCGGGGCTGCTTGTTCGCGTTGACGATGGCGCGCAGCGTGCCGTACTCCAGCGACCGCACCAGGTCGTCGCGCCGGTAGACCTCGAAGTAGGTCTCACCCGTGGTGACCAGGTGCGAGCCCTCGTCGAGCAGGCGGGTGTCCAGGGCGGCGTCGCCGTTGCGCTGCGGGCCGCGCCGGCCGGACGCGGAGTCCAGCGTGGTCAGCTCGGAGCAGTTGACGTCCTTGCGGTACAGCGCGGCGACCCGGCCCCAGGCGGTGCCCACCGTGCACAGCGGCCAGTCCCGGCTGTAGCGCCAGCGGACCTCGCCGGTCAGCGCGTCGCGGCCGGTGACCTCGCCGCCGTCACCGGTCACGACCACCGAGTCCACCGCCACCGGCACCGGCGTGGCGGCGCTGGGCGCGCGCCACACCTCGCCCAGCGACGGCGGCAGCACGGTCACCGGCGGCAGCGGGGTGGCCGGGCTCGGGCCGGTCTGCGAGACGGTGTTGCGGATGTCGCTGTTCAGCCACACCAGCAGGCTGCCCACCAGCACCGCGACCACCACCAGCGCCAGGGCGAGGTAGTCGCCCCGGGTCCGCCAGGTGCGGACCGGGCCGACCGGCTCCTCCGGGGGCGCGGAGCCCGGCTCCGCCAGGACGTCCTCCGCGTCGGCGGCCCGGTCGTCGGGCTCCGCACCGGCGGCCTGGTGGTCGGGTTCGGTGTCCACGGCGACCTGGTGGTCGGTCTCGGCGGTCGGCTGCCCGTCGGCGCCCAGCACGACCCGACCGTTCGACTCCGCCTGTTCCGGCTGGCCCACTGCCCGGCTCCCCGATGGTTCGGTGATCTGTCCGGCCACATGCTGCCGCACGTGGCCGGTGATCCGTGTAAGGAGTCAGTCTGCCGACGGGAGGGCGTCAGCGGAACCTTCGGCCTCCGCGCCCGTGCGGCGACGGCGCCGGCGGCGGGGTCGCTCGTCGGAGTCCTCCGCGTCGGGCGCGTCGGCCTTGCGGCTCGGCGGGCGCTCGGCGCCGGCTTCCGGGGACGCCTCCGGGGCCTTGCGGCGGCGGGGTCGTTCGGCGGCCTCGGCACCCTCGGCCGTCACCTCGGCGGGCTTGCGGCGGCGCGTGCGCTTGGCCGGGCCCTCCTGGGCGCCTTCCGGGGTGTTCTCGGCCGCGACCTCCGCCGCGCCGGCCGTCACCTCGGCGTTCGCCTCGGCAGCCACCTCAGGGGTCGCCTCGGGGGTCGTCGCGGCCTTGCGGCGGCGGGTGCGGGTGCGGCCGGCGGACCCGGTCGACCCCTCGTCGCCCGTGGCCCCGGACGCGGCTTCGGCGGTGCCTTCGGCGGTCGCGGGCCCGGTCGTGCCCTCGGCCGGCACGTCGGCGGTCGCGTCGGCCTTGCGGCGGCGCGTGCGGGTGCGGTCGGCGGGCTCGGTCGACCCCTCGGCCGCCGGTCCGGCCACCGCCTCGGCGGCCTGCTCGGCCGCCGGTTCCGCCGCGGCCTGCGCGCCCGCTCCGGCCGGCTTGCGGCGGCGGGTGCGGCCGCCCTCGACCGCGGCCTCGGTCGCCCCGACCGGGGCCTCCGCGACGTCGGCCCCGGCCACCTCGGTCGCCTCGGCGGCGTCCACCACGCCACCCCGGCTGCGCCGGCGGCGGCGGGGGGTCCGCGAGCCGCTCTCCGCGGTCGCGCCCTCGGCGGGGGCGTCACCGCGCGGCGCCGCGCCCTTGCCACGACGGCGACCGCGGGACTTGCGCTCGCCCTTGAGGTCCTCCTCCGGCTCCGCGCCCAGGCCGGCGCGGGTGCGCAGGCCCAGCGGCAGCCGCCCGGTGGAGCCCGCCGGGATGTCCAGGTCGCTGAACAGGTGGTCCGACGTCGAGTACGTCTCCACCGGGTCCGGCTTGCCCAGGTCGAGCGTGTCGCTGATCATCTTCCAGCGCGGCGTCTCGTCCCAGTCCACCAGCGTGACGGCGACACCGGTGCGGCCCGCGCGGCCGGTGCGGCCGATGCGGTGCACGTAGGTCTTCTCGTCCTCCGGGCACTGGTAGTTGATGACGTGCGTGACGCCTTCGACGTCGATGCCGCGCGCGGCCACGTCGGTCGCCACCAGCACGTCGATCTTGCCGCTGCGGAAGGCCCGCAGCGCCTGCTCGCGCGCGCCCTGCCCCAGGTCGCCGTGCACGGCCGCCGCCGCGAAACCGCGCTCCACCAGCTCGTCGGCGACCTTCTGCGCGGTGCGCTTGGTGCGGGTGAAGATCATCGACAGGCCGCGCTCGCGGGCCTGGAGCGCCCGCGCCAGCAGCTCGGTCTTGTCCAGCGCGTGCGCGCGGTAGACGAACTGCTCGGTGCGCTCGTGCACCGCGCCCGCGTCGTTCTCCTCGGCCCGCACGTGCGTGGGCTGGTTGAGGAACGTCCGGGCCAGCGTGATGATCGGCCCCGGCATGGTGGCGGAGAACAGCATGGTCTGCCGCTCGTCGGGCACCATGCGCAGGATGCGCTCGATGTCGGGCAGGAAGCCCAGGTCGAGCATCTCGTCGGCCTCGTCCAGCACCAGCCCGCGCACCTTGCCCAGCACCAGGTGGCGCTGCTCGGCGAGGTCCAGCAGGCGGCCCGGCGTGCCGACGACCACGTCCACGCCCTTGCGCAGGGCCGCGATCTGCGGCTCGTACGGCCGGCCGCCGTAGATGGCCAGCACGCGCACGCCCAGGTGCTTGGCCGCGTCGGTCAGGTCGTGGGTGACCTGGAGGCACAGCTCGCGGGTCGGGACGACGACCAGCGCCTGCGGCGTGCCGTCGCCCGGGACGGTGATGCGCTGCAGCAGCGGGATGCCGAAGCCCAGGGTCTTGCCGGTGCCGGTGCGGGCCTGCCCGATGACGTCGTCACCGGCCAGCGCCAGCGGCAGCGTCAGCTCCTGGATGGCGAAGGTCCGCTCGATGCCCGCCTCGCCCAGCGCGCGCACGATCTCGGCGCGCACGCCCAGCTCGGCGAACGTGGGGGCGTCGTTGTGGACCGGCGCGTCGGCGGCCAGCGGGTGGGAGGTGTCCTCCCTGGGGAGTCCCGCCTCGCTGTGCTCCAGCGTCACCGGGTCCAGATGGGTCTTCTCGTTCGTCGCGGTCAGGGTGATCGCCTCTCTCGTACCAGCGCGCACGGCCTGTACGGGCCGCTCGACCGCGCCCACCGCCTCTCGGCCGAGGGGGCGGCCGGGCGTGGGGCGGGAGGGCCTGCGAGGTATGTGCGCGCACCCTCTCCTGGCGGCACGGTGCCGCCGTAGTCCGCCGTCGGCACCGCTGCGGGCCCCTGCTGGGCCGCGCCGCGCCGGGCGTCGGAACGCAACTCTACCTCCCGCTTAGGCCGATCGGGGTGGAACGAGGGCGCTCGCTGCGGACTCTCGTGCCCGGGGTGTAGCGGAGAACACCCGGCTAGGCTCGCGGGCATGGGTGAGCCAGAGGTGGAGTCGGCGACGGGTGGGACGGCGGTGTTCGCGCAGGCGGAGGCCGCGGGAGGGGTCCCGGAGGGCGTGGTCGACCTGCTCGGCGCGCTGGCCTACGGCGAGCTGTCGGCGTTCGACCGGTTGGCGGAGGACGCGCGCACCGCGCCCACGCTGGCCGGGCGCGCCGACCTGTCCGCGATGGCCGCCGCCGAGATCGGCCACTACGCGCTGATCGAGCGCTACCTCGACGACCACGGTCACTCGGTCGAACAGGCGATGCACCCGTTCGTGGCGGGCTTCGACGCGTTCCACACCTCCACGGCGCCGCGGTCCTGGCTGGAATCCCTGGTCAAGGCGTACGTCGGCGACGGGCTGGCGGCGGATTTCCACCGCGAGGTCGCGGAGTGGCTGGACGAGCCGACCAAGCAGCTGGTGCTCGCCGTGCTGGCCGACACGGGGCACTCGGCGTTCGCCGAGCGCGAAGTCCGGGCGGCGTGCGAGGCCGACCCGAAGCTGAAGGACCGGCTCACCCTGTGGGGCAGGAGGCTGCTGGGCGAGGCGTTGACGCAGGCCCAGTACGTGGTGGCCGAGCGGGACGGGCTGGCCGAGCTGATCGTGCGCGGGTCCGGCGACCTGGCGGGCATCGCGGCGCTGTTCCGGCGGCTCCAGCAAAGCCACACGCGGCGCATGGCGGCGCTCGGGCTCGGCTAGGGTTGATTTCGACAGTTGTCTGACCGCCACCGCCGGCGGTCAACGCGTGTACGGAGGTCAGCGTGGAGGTCAGGGTCGGCGTCGCGGACAGCCCGCGCGAGCTCGTGGTGTCGAGCTCGCTCTCCCCGGACGAGGTGGAGTCGCAGGTCGCGGACGCGCTGAAGGCGGGCAGCGGGCACCTCACGCTGGTTGACCAGAAGGGCGCCCGCTACGTGGTGCCCGCGGCGCGCATCGCCTACGTGGAGATCGGCCCGAGCGACTCGCGCCGGGTGGGCTTCGCCAGCGCGTAGACCGCCGCTGCCGCGCAGGCGGCACGCGGGGTCCGGGCGCACCGGAACGCGATGGAGGAGGGGCGCCCCGGCCGGGGCGCCCCTCCTCCATCGCGTTCCGGTCGTGCACCGGCGGTGCGGCCGCGCTCGTGGTCCTCGGGCGTCACGCCTCCCCGCCGCCGACGAGCCGCACCAGCGCGGGCTCCCGGGAGAGGTCGGCGGGCAGCGGCGCGTCCGGGTCGAGCTCGACGCCCGCGGAGCGGAGCAGCCCGTCGACGGCGTGCCAGATGATCGTGGTCAGGTAGTCGCCGAGGCCGGAGCGCGACAGGGACCGGCGGTCCAGCCACCAGTCGCCGGCGTTCTGCACCATGCCGACCAGGGCGTGCGCCCACGGCTCCGCGCCGCCGGGGTCCATGCCGAACGCCCGCAGGTGGTCGCCGAGCAGCCGGGCCAGGGCGGTGGCGATGAGCTGCTTGTCCTCGGCGACGACGTCCTGCTCGACGGGGCGGTCGGCGAACGACTTGCGCACGACGAACCGGTACAGGTTCGGGTTCTCCTCGATGACCGACAGGTAGGCGTCCACGACGCCGCGGATGCGCGCCCGGATCGGGCCCCCGGCGTCGATCGCCGGGACCACCCGCTCCATCAGCAGCTCGGTGCCGCGCGTGCCGACCGCCAGGTACAGGTCGGACTTGTCGGCGAAGTGCCGGTAGAGCACGGGCTTGCTGACGCCCGCCTCGGCGGCGATCTCGTCCATGCCGACGTCGGGGCCGTGCTCGGCCACCGCGCGGATCGTCGCCTCGACGAACTCCGCCCGGCGCGCCTCCCGGTGCCCCTTCCAGCGCTCGCGGCGCGCGTCCGTCCCGCCCTTGTCAGTCGGAGCCATGCAACGCACGCTACCAGAAGTAACAGTTACCCAAAGTCACACCTACTCGCCCGGGCAACGCGGCCCGCAGGAAGCCTCACGCAGCCACACCCCGCTCACCACCCACTTCACCCTCGGTGTCCCACACGCGAGGCCGCGTCGGTAGGTCGCGCCCGATTTTCGGCGATCACGCTCTTCGATCGCCGAAAATCGGGCGTGAACTGCCGACTTCCAGGCGGCCGAGCCGCCGCGACGGAGTCGCGGCAATCCAACACAGCCGAAAATCGGGCGTGAACTGCCGACTTCCAGGCGGCCGAGCCGCCGCGACGAAGTCGCGGCAATCCAACACAATTCAACGCAGCGGGAACCCTCCCCCGATGCCCCGCCACGCGAGGTTCGAGATGAGGGCCACGGCGTCCTCCTTGGGGACCTGGCGGTTGTCGGCGAGCCACGCGCGGGCGGTGACCTGGCTCAGGCCGACGAGGCCGACGGCCAGCAGCCGCGCCCGGTGCTCGTCCAGGCCGGTGTCCGCGGTGATGGTCCGGGTGATGGCGTCCACGCTCTCCGCGGTGGCCCGCTCCACGGCCCGCGCCACGGCGGGCTCGCTGCGCAGGTCGGACTCGAAGACCATGCGGAACGCCTGGCCCTCGCCGTCGACGAAGTCGTAGAACGCCCCGACCGTCGCCTTCACGCGCTGCTTGTTGTCCGTGGTGGAGGCCAGCGCGCCGCGCACGCGGTCGACCAGCTCGTCGACGTGGGCCTCCAGCAGCGCCATGTACAGCTCCAGCTTGCCGGGGAAGTGCTGGTACAGCACCGGCTTGCTGACGCCCGCGCGCTCGGCGATCTCGTCCATCGCGGCGGCGTGGTAGCCGTTGGTCACGAACACGTCCTGCGCCGCGGCCAGCAACTGGGCACGCCGGGCGGTGCGTGGGAGGCGGACCCCCCGCCCCGCACCGCCGTTGTGCCCGACCGCGGTCTGGGCCGTCTCCGTCATGGTGCCTCCAGCCAACCTGTGCGTCGCGGAACCGGGTAGGGGTTGCCCCGCCGGCTCGTCGGCAACCTTACTCGCTGGTAGCAGCGGTGCGGGAAAACCTTCCCGTTTCGTAGGACGTCCCGGCAGGCATCCTGGAGTCGTGACCGACACCCTGGAGGCGAGCAGGACCGCCATCACCCGCGTGCCCCTGTCCACCGCGCCGCTGCCACCGCTGGACGCGACGAGCCGGCCGTGGCCCGGTGACCACGTCGAGGTGGCCGGGCACCGGGTGCACGTCCGGCGGACCCCCGGGCCGGGGTCGGCGACGGCCGTCTACGTGCACGGCCTGGGCGGTTCGGCGACGAACTGGACGGACCTGGCGGCCCAGCTGTCCGGGCACGTGGACGGCCACGCGCTGGACCTGCCCGGGTTCGGGCGCTCGGAGCCGATCCCCGGCTACACGTTCAGCCTGACCACCCACGCCGAGGTGGTCGCCGGGTACGTGGAATCGCTCGGGGTCGGTCCCGTGCACCTGTTCGGCAACTCGATGGGCGGCGCGATCGCGCTGATCGTCGCCGCGACCCGCCCGGAGCTGGTGCGGACGCTGACGCTGGTCTCGCCCGCGGTGCCGGACCTGCGGCCCAGCCTGCGCCGGGTGTCCGACCCGCGGCTGCCGCTGGCGTTCCTGCCGGTGGTGGGCGCCCGCGTGCGGCAGCGGCTGGCCGCGGTCAGCCCGCGCGAGCGCGCCCAGCAGATGCTGCGGCTGTGCTTCGCCGACCCGTCGCTGGTGCCGGACTGCCGGATCGAGCAGTCGGAGGAGGAGTACGCGGAGCGCTCCGGGCAGCCGTGGGCCGGGATGGCGCTGGGCCGCAGCACGGTCGAGCTGATCCGGGCGTGGCTGGTGCCGCGGTCGCGGTCGCTGTGGCTGCTGCTGCCGCGGGTGGCGGCGCCGGCGCTGGTGGTCTGGGGCGCGGAGGACCGGCTGGTCAGCGTGCGCAAGGCGCCCCGGGTGGCGCGGCTGCTGCCCCGCGGCCGGCTGCTGGTGCTGCCCCGGACGGGGCACGTGGCGCAGATGGAGCGCCCGGAGTCGGTGGCGCGGGCCGTGCTGGGCATGTGGGAGACCGGTGAGACCTGGTAGACCGGCCCGCGCCGGGGCGGTGGACCGAGATCCACCGGGCCGGGGCGTTGTGGCACCCTGGTCGCCGTGAACCGGACATCGCAGGATGGGCGTGGCACGGCGCCTTCCTCGGGTGCCCGGCCGACCCCTCCCGACGACCGCTACCGCCGCGGCGCGCGCCGGACCGGCGCCGAACCGCTGACCGCGTCCTGGGAGCCGGCCGCCCCCCGCCCGCGCCGGCGCCGTCGGGGGTTGAAGGGCCTGGCCGCGAACTACGGGTGGCGGATCTACGCCGTGCCCGTGCTGCTGGTGCTGACCGCGCTGGTGGTGCTGGACACCGCCGCGCCCGCGCCGCCCGGCTCGGCGGGCGGGGACACCCAGGCCGCCCCGGCGCCGTCCTCGGTGGGTCCGCCCGTCGCCAGCGAGACGCCGCCGGTGAAGGTGGACCTGGTCACCATCCCCACGGCCGAGCTGCCGGACGGGCCGAAGTACTCCGAGCAGGGCGCCGGCACGTGGCAGGCCGTGGCCGGCACGACGGCGCAGGTCGGGCAGGGCAGGCTCTACCGGTACGCGATCTCGGTCGAGGACGGCGTCGACGCGGCCGACTTCGGCGGCGACCGCGACGCGTTCGCGCGGTCGGTCGACGGCATCCTGGCCGACCCCCGCAGCTGGGTCGGCACGGGCCGGGTGGCGCTGCAGCGGGTGGCGGACGAGGCGTCGGCCGACTTCATCGTCAGCCTCACCACCACCAGCACCACGCACAGCCTGTGCGGTTTCCAGATCCAGTACGAGTCGTCGTGCTGGCACCCGCCGACCGAGCGGGTCATCATCAACGTGGCCCGGTGGGTGCGCGGCGCCAAGGCGTTCAGCAACGATTTGTCGACTTATCGGGCGTACGCCATCAACCACGAGGTCGGTCACGCCCTGGAGAACCGGCACGAGGGCTGCAAGGAGAACGGCCAGCCCGCCCCGGTGATGATGCAGCAGACGTTCGGCGTGGCCAACGACTACGTGGCGCTGCTCAACGAGGTGGACGCCTCGAACCGCGGCGTCGTGCCCGCCGACGGCAAGGTCTGCACCGCCAACGCGTTCCCGGTCGCGCCCCGCTAGGCGTCCCGCTGCCCTGAGCGGGCGCCCTGCCGGTGGCTGCGGGTCGGTCGCGCCCCGGCCGCCCTGGGCGCCGCCGCGGCGGCCCGGTTGCTTCGTGTCCACGCACTGGGACGGCTTCCCATCGGGGAAGACGGTGGAGCAGTCTGGTGTTGTCCGTCGGTACAGGACATGTTTCGTCGAGGAGGATCAGATGGCGCTTCCGCCGCTCGTTGAGCCCGCAGCGGAGCTGACCAAGGAAGAAGTCGCGCGGTACAGCCGGCACCTGATCATCCCGGACGTCGGGGTTGACGGGCAGAAGCGGCTGAAGAACGCGAAGGTCCTGGTGGTGGGCGCGGGCGGGTTGGGCTCGCCGGCGCTGCTCTACCTCGCCGCCGCCGGGGTGGGCACGCTCGGGATCGTCGACTTCGACGTGGTGGACGAGTCGAACCTCCAGCGTCAGGTGATCCACGGGCAGTCCGACATCGGCAAGCCGAAGGCGGAGTCCGCGCGCGACTCGGTGGCCGAGATCAACCCGTTCGTGAAGGTGGTCCTGCACCAGGTCCACCTGAACTCGGAGAACGTGCTCGACATCTTCCGCGACTACGACCTGATCCTGGACGGCACGGACAACTTCGCCACCCGGTACCTGGTCAACGACGCGGCGGTGCTGCTGGGCAAGCCGTACGTCTGGGGTTCGATCTTCCGGTTCGAGGGCCAGGTCAGCGTGTTCTGGGAGGACGCGCCGGACGGCGCGGGCCTGAACTACCGCGACCTGTACCCGGAGCCGCCGCCGCCCGGCATGGTCCCCTCGTGCGCCGAGGGCGGCGTCCTGGGCGTGCTGTGCGCGTCGATCGGCTCGATCATGGTCACCGAGGCGATCAAGCTGCTGACCGGCATCGGCGAGACGCTGCTCGGTCGGCTCATGGTCTACGACGCCCTGGAGATGACCTACCGCACGATCCGGATCCGCAAGGACCCGAACAGCCCCAAGATCACCGAGCTGATCGACTACGAGGCGTTCTGCGGCGTGGTGTCCGACGACGCCCAGCAGGCGGCGGCCGGCAACACCATCACGCCGCTGGAGCTCAAGCAGAAGCAGGACGCCGGCGAGGACTTCCTGCTGGTGGACGTCCGCGAGCCGCACGAGTTCGAGATCGTGCGCATCCCGGGCTCGGTGCTGATCCCCAAGGACCGCATCCTGTCCGGCGAGGCGTTCGCCGACCTGCCGCAGGACAAGCAGGTCGTGCTGCACTGCAAGTCGGGCGCGCGCTCGGCCGAGGCCCTGGCCGCCCTGCACCGGGCCGGCTTCAAGGACGCCGTGCACGTGGGCGGCGGCGTGCTGGCCTGGGCCCGCGAGGTGGACCAGAGCCTGCCCACCTACTGACCCACCGGGGCCGCCCCCGCCGGGGCGGCCCCGCCGACCACGCCGTTCGACCGCGGGGAGGCGGGGCCGGCACGCCGGCTCCCCGGCGGTCGGGCGGCGCGGTCGGCGGGTGGCGCAATCCGCCACAGCCTCCACCACACCCGGCCTTCGGGCAGGTAGCGTGCCGGCGTGACCCCATCCCCGGAGCCGCCGCCGTCGCACGTGCGCGCCGCGTTCGGCGCGCGCGACGCCGAACCGGAGCTGATCGACGCCGGCCCGGTGTGGCGCTGCGGCGACGCGGCGATCCGGCCGGCCGGCAACCCCGCCGAGGCGACGTGGGTGGCCCGCACACTCGACGTGCTGGACGTGGAGAACCTGCGGGTGGGCAGACCCCTGCGCTCGACCGACGGCCGGTACGTCGTGGGCGGGTGGGCGGCCACGAGGTACCTGTCCGGTCGGGCGGAGCCCCGGCACGACGAGATCGTGGAGGTCGCCGTCCGCCTGCACCGGGCGACCCGCGACCTGCCGCGGCCCCGGTTCCTGGACTCCCGCGCGGACGTGTTCGCGGTGGCCGACCGGTGCGCCTGGGGCGAGGAGTCGGCCGAGCTGGACCCGGACCTGGGCGGCCGGCTGTTCGACGTGCTCGCCGCGCACCGCGGCCCGGTGTCGCTGCGGCCCCAGGTCGTGCACGGCGACCTGTTCGGCAACGTGCTGTTCGCCGGTGACGCGGCCCCGGCGGTCATCGACTTCGCCGCGTTCTGGCGGCCCGCCGAGTACGGCGCCGCGATCGTCGTCGTGGACGCCCTGTCCTGGGGCGGCGCGGACGACGGCCTGCTGCGGCGGTGGTCGCACCTGGCCGAGTGGCCGCAGGTGGTGCTGCGCGCCGCGCTGTTCCGCCTGGCCGTGCACGCCCTGCACCCGCTGTCCGGCCCGCGGTCCCTGGTCGGGCTGGAGCGCACGGCCACGAAGGTGCTCGACCTGCTCTGATCCCCCCGCCGGCCCGCGCGGGGCGGCGCACCCCCGTCCCGGAATAGTTGAGATTTCAACAACGTTGTCGGGGGTGGACGACCCCGGACCCCGGCGGAGGGGGCACCCGCCCCGACCTCGCCGTCCCGGTCCCACGCGCCGCACGGGCGCGCCGCGGGGCCGTTCGCGGTGAGCCCGCGTCGGGAGACCCCCGACGCGGTGGAGGAGGAGCCGACATGACCGACATCCGCCAACTGCTGGACCACGGCCGGGAGTTCCGAGCCGCGGGCGACCCGAGCACCGCCGCGCGGTTCCTAACGCAGGCCGCGTCGCACGCGCCCGCCGACCGGACCGTGCTGACCGAGCTGGCGCTGGCGCACTTCCAGTCCGCCGCGCTGGGCAGGGCCGAGGGCGTGCTGCGGGAGCTGGTCGACCTCGACCCGTCCGACGGCTACGCCCGGCTGCTGCTCGGGCGCACGCTCAGCCGGCAGAGCAGGCACGCGGAGGCGCTGCCGCAGCTGCGCCTGGCCGCCGCGCTGACCCGCGACCCGGCGGTCGAGGCCGAGGTGGCCCGCGTGCGGGAGCGGGTCACCACAGACCGGGCGGCTCCTCGGCCTTCTCCCTGACCGCCCGCTCCCAGCGGTGCGCGCGCAGGTCGACCCTGCCGTCGACGACGGCCACGCCCTCCTCGCGCAGCAGCTGCAGCTGCGTGTCGGCGATGTGCGGCGCGCACGTGCCGTTGGCCCGCAGCACCCGGTGCCACGGCAGGTCGTGCCCGTCCTGGTTCAGGACCTGGCCGACCAGCCGGGGCGACGGGGCGCGGGACAGCTCCGCCACGTCCCCGTAGGTGGCGACCCGGCCGCGGGGGATCGACCGCACGACCTCGCGGACCATCTCGTGCAACTGCTCATCCACCCGGCACAGCTTTCCAGGTCGCGCCGGCCCGGCCGGAGACGCACCGGGCATCCCCGGCCGGGCGCTGTCGGTGGCGCGTGGTTCGATCACCCGCGTGGCAGGCAACCGAGCGCCGTTGCTGGTGCGCCGGGCGCGGCAGGAGCGCCCCCGGCGCGACTGGAGCGAGCCCGCGCGAGCGGTCCTCGACCACGCGGGCGGGCCGCTGCGCGTGCTGGGCGGACCGGGCACGGGCAAGACGACGCTGCTGGCCGAGGTCGTGGCGGACCGGGTGCTGCGCGGCGGCGCGCACCCGGAGAGCGTGCTGGTGCTGACGCCGAACCGGCGGGCGGCGGCGGCGATGCGCGCGCACATCACCCGGCTGCTCACCGGCCCCGCCGAGGGCGCGGCGCTGCCGACGACGCGGGAGCCCCTGGTCCGCACGGTGCACTCGTACGCGTTCGCGGTGCTGCGCGCGCAGGCCGTCCGGGCGGGCGGGCCGGCGCCCCGCCTGCTGTCCGGCCCCGAGCAGGACGCGGTGGTGCGCGAGCTGCTGGCGGGTGACGTGAGCATGGGCGCGCGGAAGTGGCCGGAGCGCCTGCGCCCCGCCCTGTCGCTGCCCGGGTTCGCCCAGGAGCTGCGCGACCTGCTGCTGCGCGCCACCGAGCGCGGCCTGGGCCCGGAGGACCTGGTCGAGCTGGGCCGGGCGCACGGGCGGGACGAGTGGGTCGCGGCCGGCCTGTTCGGCGTGCAGTACGAGCAGGTCAACCTGCTGGCCGGGGAGGGCCAGGGCATCGCGCCGTCCTACGACGCCGCCGAGCTGGTGGGCAGCGCCCTGCTGGCGTTCGACACCGAGCCGGACGTCCTGCACGCCGAGCGCGCCCGCGTGCGGCACCTGCTGGTGGACGACGCGCAGCACCTGGACCCGCTGCAGCACGCGCTGGTGTCGCGGCTGGGCGGGTCCGCGCACGAGTTCGTCCTCGCCGGCGACCCGGACCAGGCCGTGTTCTCGTTCCGGGGCGCGGAGCCGGCGCTGCTGTCCGACGCGGACGCCCCGACCGTCGTGCTGCGCGAGGGCCACCGGATGGCCCCGGAGATCCGCGCGGCCGTGCGCCGCCTCGCCGGCCGGCTGCCGGGCGCGTCCCCCGCCCGCGAGGTGAGCGCGACGGGCGCCGCGGGCAGCGTCCGGGTGCGCCTGTTCGCCTCCGGCGCGCAGGAGGCGGGCTGGGTGGCCGACCAGTTGCGGCGCGCGCACCTGATCGACGGCGTGCCGTGGTCGGAGATGGCGGTGGTGGCGCGCTCGGCGACCCTGGTCCTGCCCGCGCTCCAGCGGGCGCTGCTGGCGGCGGGCGTGCCCGTCGCGGTCCCGACCGACGGGGTCCCGCCGGCCCGGCAGCCCGCCGTGGCCCCGTTCCTGGCGCTGGTGCGGTGCGCCGCCTCGCCCGGCGCCCTCGACGAGGACACCGCGGCGATGCTCCTGTCGTCCCCGCTGGGCGGGGCGGACCCGTTGGCGCTGCGGCGGTTGCGCCGCGGCCTGCGCCGCCTGGAGATGGCCGCCGGCGGCGACCGCCCCAGCGGCGAGCTGCTGGTCGAGGTGATCGAGTCCGACGACCGCCTGGCCGCCCTGGAGGACGCCGAGGCCCAGCCCGCGCGGCGCGTCGCCGGCCTGCTGCGCAAGGCGCGCGAGGACATCGCCGCCGGCCTGAGCGTCGAGCAGGTCCTGTGGGAGCTGTGGCGGGCGACCGGGCTGGAGAACCGCTGGGTCGCCCAGTCCGCCCGGCACGGCACCGCCGGGCTGCAGGCCGACCGGGACTTGGACGCGATCGTCGGCCTGTTCGAGGCCGCGGCGAAGTACGTCGACCGGCTGCCCGGCGCGGGGGCGGACGGCTTCGCGGACTACCTGGCCGCGCAGCAGATCGTCGGCGACACGCTGGCCGAGTCGGCCCCGGTGGGCGAGGCGGTGGCGGTGCTGACCGCCCACGCCGCCGCCGGTCGGGAGTGGACGGTGGTGGCCGTGCCGGGCGTGCAGGAGGGCGTGTGGCCCGACCTGCGGCTGCGCGGGTCCCTGCTGGGCGTGGAGCGTATGGTCGACGTGGTGGCCGGCGTGGGCGAGCAGGTCTCCGCCCTCGCGCCGCTGCTGGCCGAGGAGCGCCGGCTGCTGCTGGTGGCCGCCAGCCGGGCGCGGCGGACGCTGCTGGTCAGCGCCGTGCGCGGCGAGGACGAGCAGCCCTCCCGCTTCCTCGACGAGCTGGAGGAGCTGTCCACCGACGAGCCCGAGCGGCCCACCAGCACCCCCGAGCGCGGCCTGGTGCTGGCCGAGCTGGTCGGCGAGCTGCGCCGCGTGGTCTGCTCCGCGGACGAGCCGGAGGAGCGCCGCGGTCGCGCGGCGGTGCAGCTGGCCAGGCTGGCGGCCGAGGGCGTGCCGGGCGCGCACCCCGACTCCTGGTACGGCTTGGCCCCGGTGACCTCGGAGGCCCCGCTGTGGACCGAGGAGCACACGGTGAGCGTCTCGCCGTCCACGGTGGAGGTGCTGGCCAAGTGCCCGCTGCGCTGGGTGGTGGAGCGCCACGGCGGCCAGGACCCGGCCGAGCTGGCGTCGATCACCGGGACGCTCGTCCACGCCCTGGCCCAGGCCGCCGCCACCGGCGCGCAGGAGGAGGAGCTGCGCGCCAAGCTGGCCGAGGCGTGGGCGGCGGTGGACGCCGGCGCGCCGTGGTTCTCCCGCCGCGAGCGCCTGCGCGTGGAGCGGATGCTGGACACCTTCCTGACCTGGCTGGCCGCCAGCCGCTCCCAGCTCACCCAGGTCGCGGTGGAGCAGGAGATCGCGGTGGAGGTGCCGAAGAAGGCGGGCGGCCCGTGGCTGCGCGTCAAGGGTCGCGTCGACCGCCTGGAGACCGACCGCGACGGCCGCCCGGTGGTGGTCGACCTGAAGACCGGCAAGTCCCCGGTGACCCGGGAGGAAGCCCGCCGGCACCCGCAGCTGGCGGTCTACCAGCTGGCCTCCGCCCTGGGCGGCTTCACCCACCTCGGCCTGGGCACCGACCCGGGCGGCGCCCGCCTGCTCTACGTGGCGAAGGAGAACCGGAAGACCGGCGCGACGGAGCTGGAGCAGGCCCCGCTGGACGAGCAGGGCGTGCGGGCCTGGCTGGAGGCGGTCCAGGCCGCCGCGGGCTCCAGCGTGGGCCCCACCTACCCGGCCACGGAGACCGCGGACTGCGACCGCTGCCCGGCCCGCACCTCCTGCCCCGTGCACGCCTCCGGCCGGCAGGTCAGCCAGTAGACCGGGGCCCGGACCGCCGGTCCGCGCACGGCTCGCTGCGCCGCGTGACGGGTGCTCGCGTGATCGAGTGGCGTCAACCACCGCGGGTGGCGTCCGCCGGCCGTCTCTGACACAGTCGTTGGCCGCCCCCGAGGTCTCGATCAGCGCGCTGCGGGTCGCCGCAGCGCCGCGCGGGCGGGGTCGTGGCGGTGCCGGGTGACGAGCGAGGGCGGGTGGGGGAGCTGGAGCAGCCGGCCAGCCCGTTCGAGGTCGCCGAAGCCCTCGGCCTGCCCAGACCGACCCCCGAGCAGGCGGCGGTCGTCGCCGCGCCCACCGCGCCCGCCCTGGTCGTCGCCGGCGCGGGCGCGGGCAAGACCGAGACGATGGCCGCGCGGGTCGTCTACCTGGTCGCCAACGGCTTCGTCACCCCCGACCGCGTCCTCGGCCTGACGTTCACCCGCAAGGCCGCCCGGCAGCTGGCCGACCGCGTCCGCGCCCGCCTGCGCCGCCTGGGCGGCTCGCCGCTGCTGGACCGCCTGGACCCGAGCGGCGAGCGCAGGGCCGCCGTCCTCACCACCGAGCCGGTGATCCTGACCTACCACGCCTACGCGGGCCGCCTGGTCGCCGAGCACGGCCTGCGCCTGCCCGTCGAACCCGGTGTCCGGCTGCTCACCGAGACGGCGGCGTGGCAGCTCGCGCACCGCGTGGTGTCGACGTGGACCGAGGACATCGACACCGACAAGGTCCCCGCGACGGTCACCGGCTACCTGCTGGCGCTGGCCGGCGAGCTGGGCGAGCACCTGGTCGAGCCGACCGCGCTGCGCAAGCACGCCGAGTGGCTGACCACGCTGATCGAGTCCGCGCCCAGGACCCCGCGCCAGCGCGACGCGCTGCCGGAGAAGCTGAAGGACGTCGTCGACGCCCAGCGCCTGCGCGTGAACCTGCTGCCCCTGCTGGAGGCTTACCAGGCCCGCAAGCGCCGCGAGGCGGCCATGGACTTCGCCGACCAGATGTCCCTGGCCGCCCGCCTGGCCGACGAGCACCCGGAGGTCGTGCGCGGCGAGCGCGAGCGCTACGGCGCGGTCCTGCTGGACGAGTACCAGGACACCGGCCACGCGCAGCGCGTGCTGCTGAGGTCCCTGTTCGGCCGGGGCGAGCCGATGTCGGTCACCTCGGTGGGCGACCCGGCGCAGGCCATCTACGGCTGGCGCGGCGCGTCGGCGGCCAACCTGCCCCGCTTCGTCCACGACTTCCCGCCCGCCCGCAAGTACGGCCTGCTGACCAGCTTCCGCAACCCGCCGGAGGTGCTGGCGCTGGCCAACGCCGTCTCCGCGCCCCTGCGCGCCGCGGGCCTGGACGTGGAGGAGCTGCGCGCCCGCCCCGGGGCGGGGCCCGGCGACGTGCGCCTGGGCCTGTTCGAGGACGTCCGCGCCGAGCTGGCCTGGGTGGCCGACACCGTCGCGGCGCAGTGGGAGGACCACCTGGACTCCAGCGACGAGCCGCCGACCGCCGCCGTGCTGGTGCGCCGGCGCTCGGACATGGCCGCCATCGCCGCGGCCCTGCGCGACCGGGGCCTGCCCGTCGAGGTGGTGGGCCTGGGCGGCCTGCTGGACGAACCCGAGGTCCGCGACCTGACCAGTGCCCTGCGCGTCCTGGTGGACCCGCTGGCCGGCACGGCGGCGGCCCGCCTGCTGACCGGGTCGCGCTGGCGGGTGGCCGCGGTCGACCTGGCGGCGCTGTGGCAGCGCGCCCGCGAGCTGGCGGGCGCGCCCAGCCGCCAGGCCGCCGCCGACAACCCGCTGTCCGTCATCGCCGACGCCCTGCCCGGCGAGCACGCCGAGCAGGCGGGCCTGGCCGACGCGCTGGACGACCCCGGCGACCCGACCGCCTACTCGGCCGAGGGCTACCGCCGCATCCGCCGGTTCGGCGGCGAGCTGTCCGCGCTGCGCCGGCGGCTGGACCAGCCGCTGCCCGAGCTGGTCGCCGACGTGGAGCGGACCCTCCTGCTCGACATCGAGGCCATGGCCCGGCCGGGCGGGGTGGGCCGCGCGCACCTGGACGCGTTCGCCGACGTGGTCGCCGACTTCGCGGCGGCCAGCCCGTCGGCCACGCTGCCCGCGCTGCTGGACTACCTCTACACGGCCGAGCAGGCCGAGGACGGGCTCGAACCCGGCGAGGTGGAGGTCGCCGAGAACCGCGTGCAGGTGCTGACCATGCACTCGGCCAAGGGCCTGGAGTGGCACATCGTCGCCGTGCCGCACGTGGTGAAGGACGTGTTCCCCGGCCGGAAGAAGTCCTCCTGCTGGCTCAAGTCGGTCACCGAGCTGCCCGCCGACCTGCGGGGCGACGCCGAGGACCTGCCGACCCTGCGCATCCCGGGCGGCAGCGACCGCAAGGAGGTCCAGGACGCGCTGGACCGCCACGCCGACGACTTCGAGGACCGGCGCCTGGTGGAGGAGCGCCGGCTGCTCTACGTGGCGCTGACCAGGTCCGAGCACAGCCTGCTGGTCTCCGGCCACTGGTGGGCCGAGACGGGCGACAAGCCCAAGGGCCCGTCGGTGTTCCTCGGCGAGCTGCGCGACGCGGTCCGGGCCGCCGACCACCCGCCGGCCGACGTCGTCCACTGGGCCGAGCCCCCCGCGGAGGGCGAGCCCAACCCGCTGGCCTCCCAGGTGAAGACGGCCGCCTGGCCCGCCGACCCCCTGGGCAGGCGCCGCGCGGCCGTGGCCGAGGGCGCGGACCTGGTTTTGGCCGCCCTGCGGCGCCACCTGGCCGCACCCGCGACCGCACCCGCTTCCCCCGGGCGCCGGCCCGACCCGTCGCCGCAACCGGACCTGCCGCCCGAGCCCGCGGACCACGACCTGCCGCCCGAGCCCGAGGACGACCTGCCGGAGCCCGTGGACGCCCCGTCGGAATCAGCGGAGGACCTGCCGGAACCAGCGGACGGCCTGCCGGAGCCCGTGGACGTCCCGCCGGAGCCCGTGGACGATCTGCCGCCCGACCCTGCGGAGGACCTGCCCCCGGAGGACGACCTCGCACCCCCGGACGAGGAGTTCGCGGCCCCTCCGGACGAGGAGGCCGACGACCCGGAGGGCTGGGCGCGGGACGTGGACGTCCTCCTCGCCGAACGGGCCGCCGCCGCGGACCGCCGCGAGCGGGTCGTCCTGCCCGAGCACCTCTCGGTGAGCCAGCTGGTCGAACTGGCCGCCGACCCGGACCGGCTGGCCCGCCGCCTGCGCCGCCCCCTGCCGTTCCCACCCAACCCGTCGGCCCGCCGCGGCACGGCGTTCCACACCTGGCTGGAGCAGCGGTTCGGCGCGAGCAGGCTGCTCGACCTGGACGAGCTGCCCGGCGCCGCCGACGAGGGCGCGGCCCCGGACGGCGACCTGTCCCGCCTCCAGGAGGCGTTCCTGGCCGGCAGCTGGGCCGACCGGACGCCGCACGACGTCGAGGTGTCGTTCGAAACCGAGATCGACGGCCTGTCCGTGCGCGGGCGCATGGACGCGGTGTTCGCCGACCCCGACGGCGGCTGGACGGTGGTCGACTGGAAGACCGGCGCGGTGCCGGCGGAGGAGCGGCTGCCCGCCCTGTCGGTGCAGCTGGCGGCCTACCGGCTGGCGTGGGCGGCGCTGTCGGGCACACCGGTCGAGCGGGTGCGGGCGGCGTTCCACTACGTCCGGCACGACCGCACCCTGCGCCCGGCGGACCTGCTGGACGCCGACGGCCTGCGCGCCCTGGTCCGCTCGGTCCCCTCCTAGGGCGCTAGCTGCTCACCCGCGCGTGGTCCGGGGTGTCCTTGAGCACCCGGTCGTAGAGGACCTCCAGCAGCCACCGGCCGAACAGCGACGGGCCGAACTCGGTCGACCGGTCCTCCGGCGGCACGAGCAGCTCGGCCGTGCCCGCGTCGTCCGCGGCCACCACGCCGATGCCGTAGTAGTCCAGCTCGATCAACGGCCACGACTGGTCGCCCTGCGGCGCGGGCAGCACCACCGAGCACGGCGCGAGCGTCATCAGCGTGCCGCACGACTGCAACGCGCGGTCCACCGCCGACTCGCCCACCAGCACGCCGACCAGTTCCACCGCGGGGACCGGCAGGCGGTCGTGCTCGGCAGGTTCGAACCACGAGCGGAACCACGACGGGTCCGCCTGGGGAGGCCAGCCGTTCGTGGTGCGCCACTCGTGCACGTCGGCACGGACGCGCACGACGGCCGACACCTGGTGACCCAGCACGGCGACGTCGGGCACGACGACGCCGCGCCAACCGAGTGCCGACGCGGCGCGGTGGAGGAGCGGTTGCACTCGGGCATCCTAGGGCTGGTTGAGGTGACAATGACAGACCTCGGCAGCGCTGGGTGTCGGACCCGGCGCGCAGCGTGATCAGCGGGCCGAGCGGCGCACCCGCAGCGCCCACAGGACCAGCGGCACCTGCAGCGGCAGCCGGCCGAAGGCGATCACCCTGGTCCGGGGCGACTTCGAGCGGAGGTCCCAGGCCATCTTGACGTTCGCCGGGAACACGGCGGCGAAGAAACCCGCCGCCAGCAGCCCGCCGAGCCTGCGGGTGCGGGGCGCGGCCACCGCCGCGGCCAGCGCCACCTCCGCCACACCGGAGGCGTAGGTCCAGGTCCGCGGCTTGCCCGGCAGCGATCGCGGGACGATCGCGTCGTAGGGCCGGGGCCGGGCGAAGTGCAGGGCGCCCGCCGCGCCGAGCAGCCCGGCCAGCGCCCGCGCCGACCGCGATCGGGAACGAGTGGGTTCCATGGGGTCCACCCTGTCATGTCCCCCGTCCGGTGGCGCTGTCAGGGTTATCCTCCCGCACCGTGAGCGGTGATCCCGAAAATCCCGAACATCCCGAGCGCGCGGCGGTGACCGCGCTCGCCGACGACTTCCTGGCCGGGCTGCGCGAGTGGCTGTCCATCCCGTCGATCGGCACGGACCCGGCGCACCACCCCGACGTGGCCCGGTCGGCGCGGTGGCTGGCGGACGCGCTGCGCCGCGACGGCTGGTCCGACGTCCGGGTGTGGGACACCGGCCCGGCGCTGCCCGCCGTGTACGCGTGCCGGCCCGCCGCCGACCCCGACGCGCCCGTGGTGCTCGTCTACGGGCACCACGACGTGCAGCCGGTCGACCCGGTGGAGGCGTGGGCCCACCCGCCGTTCGAGCCGACGCTCGTGGGCGAGGAGCTGTTCGGGCGCGGCGCGAGCGACGACAAGGGCCAGGTCGCGATGCACCTGCTCGGGGTCAAGGCCCACCTCGCGGCCACGGGCTCCACCCACCCGGCCGTGACGGTCAAGCTGTTCGTGGAGGGCGAGGAGGAATCCGGCTCGCCCCACCTCACCCGCCTGCTGGACGAGCACCGCGACGACCTCGCGGCCGACCTGGTCGTGTTCACCGACACCCCGCTCTACGCGCGCGACGCCCCGACGGTCTGCACGGGGCAGCGCGGCGTCTACGGCGCGGAGGTCGTGTTCACCGGCGGCGCCTCCGACGTGCACTCGGGCCGCGCGGGCGGCGGCGTGCCGAACCCGGCCACGGCGATCGCCCGCCTCGTCGCCGCGCTGCACGACGACCGGGGCCGCGTGCGGCTGCGCGACTTCTACACCGACGTCGTGGAGCCCACCGAAACCGAGCGCGCCGACTACGCCGCCCTCCCGTTCGACGAGGGCGGCTGGCTGGCCGACTCCGGCGGCGCGCGGGCGACGGCCGGCGAGGAGGGCTGGTCCACCCTGGAGCGGGTCTGGGTGCGGCCCACCGCCGAGGTGAACGGCATCCACGGCGGCTACACCGGCCCCGGCCTGAAGACGATCGTGCCCGCCTCGGCGTCGGTGAAGCTGTCGTTCCGCCTGGTGCCCGACCAGCGCCCGGAACGCGTCGCCGAGGCGCTGCGCGAGTTCGTCGCCGACCACACGCCGCCCGGCCTGCGCGCCGAGGTGATCCCGTGCGGCGACGGCGCGCCGCCCTACGCGGTGGACGTGGCGCACCCGGCCGTGGGCGCGGTGCGGGACGCGGTGGAGGCCGCGTTCGACCGGCCGGTCCGGTTCAGCCGCACCGGCGGCAGCGGCCCGGCGGCCCTGCTGCACGGCGCGCTCGGCGTGCCGGTCGTGTACCTCGGCGCGACGTTGCCGGATGATCGCATCCACGCGCCCGACGAGCGCGTCGTCGTGCCGCTGCTGCTCCGCGGCGCTGAAGCCGCCGCCCACCTGTGGCGGACCCTTCCGGAGAGGTTGTCATGATCCGCCGGTTCCACCAGGGCGAACCGCTCAGCGAGCGGCCCGGTCACTCGCTCGTCGGCGTCGTCAGGATGCCGGACAGCGTCCAGAGCCCGGTCGGCGCGATCCTGAAGCGGGTCGTCGGCGCGCTGACCGCGCTGCTGGCCGCGGTGTTCATCGTGTACTTCGACCGGGACGGCTACCGCGACGTCAACGAGGACGGCCTGTCGTTCCTCGACGCGGTGTACTACGCCACGGTGTCGCTGTCCACCACCGGCTACGGCGACATCACGCCCGTCAGCTCGTCGGCCAGGCTGGTCAACGTCCTGGTGATCACCCCCCTCCGGGTGCTGTTCCTGATCGTCCTGGTCGGCACCACCCTCGAAGTGCTCACCGAACGCTCGCGGCAGGCGCTGCGGATCCAGAAGTGGAGGACCAAAGTGCGCGACCACGTGGTCGTCGTCGGGTACGGGACGAAGGGCCGGTCCGCGGTCAGCGCCCTGCTCGGTGACGGGATGGTGCCGGGCTCGATCGTCGTGGTCGACACCGCCCAGGAGGCCCTGGACGCGGCCTCCGCGATCGGCCTGGTCACCGTGCACGGCTCGGGCACCAGCAACGACGTGCTACGCGTGGCCGGCGCGCCCCGGGCGAGGGCCATCGTCGTCGCCGCGAACCGCGACGACACGGCCGTCCTGGTCACCCTGACCGCCCGCGAACTGGCGCCCAAGGCGCAGGTCGTGGCGTCCGTGCGCGAACGCGAGAACGAGCACCTCCTCCGCCAGTCCGGCGCCGATTCGGTCGTGGTGTCGAGCGAGACGGCGGGCAGGCTCCTGGGCATGGCCACCGCCACCCCGTCGGTGGTGGACATGGTCGAAGACCTGCTCACCCCGGACGCCGGCCTGTCCATCGCGGAACGCGACGTCGAACCGTCCGAGATCGGCGGCTCCCCGCGGCACCTCCCCGACATCGTGCTGGGCGTGGTCCGAGCCGGAACCCTGTACCGGGTGGACGCCCCGGAAGCCGACGCGGTGGAAGCCGGCGACCGCCTCCTCTACGTCAAGAAGGTGACCCCCGCCAAGGAATCCTGACCCCACACCAAACCCACCCGAACCAACCCCGAACCGCCCACCCGGCCCGCCTCAGCCCGGACCCCGGCCCAGCCCGACTCCGGCCCAGCCCGATCCCGGCCCAGCCCGATCCCGGCCCTGGACCACTCCCGTCCCGGTCCCTCCGGGTCCAGGTCCGGGCGCACCCCGGGCCTGGACCACCCCGGCCCGGGTCCGCGGTGTGCCCCGGTCCGGGTGGACCAGGACCGCCTGATCTGAGCTGCCTGGCGTGCGGCTCCTGGCGTGCGCCGCGTGCCGAGCGATCCGGACCGCCTGGCGTGCGCCGCCTGGCCCGCATGTCTGGCGTGCGCCTGGCGTGCATTGCCCGGCGTGCGCCGCGTGCCGAGCGATCCGGGCCGAGTCGCGCACTCGGCCACCGAGCCGGTCCGGGCGGCCGGTCGTCCGACTCGCGCCACGTGGTCAGGCGACCGCCACGTGGTCAGGCGACCGGCACGTCGTCGTCCGCCAGCGGGATCCGGACCTCGAAGGCCGCGCCCGGACCGTCGGGCTCCACGTAGGACAGTTCGCCGCCGTGGGCCTGGACCACGCCGCGAGCGATGGACAGGCCGAGCCCCGAGCCACCGGAACGGCGGTCGCGGGCCTCGTCCAGCCGGACCAGGCGGTCGAAGATGCGGTCCCGGTCGTCGGGCGGGACCCCCGGACCGTTGTCGGAGACCACGATCCGAGCGTCGCTGCCGACGCTGGACACCCGCAACCGCACCCGGCCGGCCGGACCGGTGGCGTGCCGGGCGTTGTCGGCCAGGTTCACCAGCACCTGGGCCAGGCGCTGCGGATCGCCCGACACGCGGGCCGACGTGCCCTCGGCGGCGATGTCGAAGCCGGGTGCGAGCAGCCGGGTGCGGCTCACCTCCGCCTCCGCCAACGCCAGGAGGTCCACCCGCTCCCGGTGCAGCTCCAGGCCCGCGTCGATCCTGGCCAACGCCAGCAGGTCGTCCACCAGCCGCCCGGCCCGCCGGGACTCCCGCACCAGCAGCAGGTTCAGGCGCTCCCGCTCCTCCGCGCTGCCGGTCTGCATCAGCGCCTCGGCCACCGCCTGCACGCCCGCGATCGGCGTCCTCAGCTCATGCGCCGCGTCCGCGACGAATCTCTTGGTCCGTTCCTCTTCTCCTTCCAGCGAGTCCAGCATGTCGTCGAACGCGGCGGCCGTCCGGCCGAGTTCGTTGTCCGTCCGGGTCGGGCTCAGCCGGTGGCCCCGGTCGCCCCGTGCGATGGACCGGGCCAGCGTGGTCATCGTGTCGAGGGGCGCCAACGCCCGGCGCACCACCAACACCAACGCCACCGCCGTCACGGCCAGCGAGCCGAAGCCGACCAGCAGCAGCAACCGGCGCAGTCGCGTCTGCGCGACGGTCATCACCGACGACTCGGCGTAGAGCGTGATCGTCGACCCGTCCGGGAGGTCACGCGTGACCTTGTTGGTCACCTCGTCGTCCGGGACGTGACCGAACACCGCGCCGTCCGGCATCACCAGCTGCGCCTGCACCCCCCGGTTCTCCAACCGGTCCACCAGCTCCGCCCCGCGCACCCGCTGCTTGACCAGCGCGTGGGCGTTGCGGGACTTCTCCAGCAACGCCGTGTCGACGTCCCGCTCGGACTGCGCCGCGAACATCGCGTCCACCACCAGCACCAGGCCGACCAGCACGACGCCCAGCACCGCGATCGCCGAGACGGTGACCCGGCGTCGCAGGGACACGGTCCGCAGGCTCACGAGTCCTCCGCCCGCAGCACGTACCCCAGGCCCCGGACCGTGTGCAGCAACCGGGGGCCGTGCTCCTCCAGCTTCCGGCGCAGCGCGCTGACGTGCACCTCGACCAGGTTCGGGTCGTAGTCCTCGTAACCCCACACCGCCGTGAGGATCTGCGTCTTGCCGACCACCCGCCCGCGCTGGGCGGCCAGGTAGCGCAGCAGCCGCAGCTCGGTCGCGGTCAGCTCCACGGGCGCGCCCCCGCGCAGCACCACCGCCGAGTCGGCGTCCACGACCAGGTCACCGATCTGCACGGTCGACGGCGTCCGCCCCAGCCTGCGGAGCACCGCGCTGACCCGCGCCACCAGTTCGGCCAGCACGAACGGCTTCACCACGTAGTCGTCCGCGCCCCCGTCGAGACCGCGCAGCCGGTCCGGCACACCGTCACGGGCCGTCAGCATGACCACGCCCGCCCCGCTGGTCCGCCGGACGACCTCCAGCAGCAGGAACCCGTCCCGGCCCGGCAGCATCACGTCCAGCACCACCAGGTCGGGGCGGAACCGCGCGAGTTCGACCTCGAGGTCCCGGCCGTCCGGACGGACCTGGACCTGGTAGCCCGCATCCCGCAGGGCCGAACTCACCGCGGCGCCGATGGCTTCCGCGTCTTCGATCACCAGCACTCTGGCCGCAGTGGACACCTCCTCATTCTGGGCGGTGGGGGCGGACCCCCGCCCGCACCTTCAGCTCGCGCTCAGGCGAGCCGCCGGGCGGCGGTGGAGCGGTGGGGTGAGCGCGCCGGGCTCACCGACGGCGCGGCGCCCGACCGGGTGGGCGGCCCGGTCGGCCGGCGGCGGGGCGGTCAGGGGCCGTGGGCGGGCGGAAGAGCAGGTCCGAGGGCGGACGGGGGGCGAGCGGCGGCGAAGCGGCGCGTCCGGAGTGGACTGTGGGCGGTTCTCGTCATGGGTACATCCTCGAACTGGCGTTCGACGGGGGTCAAGATCACGATCGGGTGATGTGGACAGAGCACCTCCGCCGCGTCCAACCCAGCGTCCAACCCAGCGTCCAACCCGGCGCCCACCCCTGCGACAGCGCCACGCCCGGTCTGCGACCATCCACCCCGTGGCGGTTCGGCTGAGCCCAGTCCGGTGGGCCCTGGTCCTGCTGGTCGTCGGACTGGCCGGGATCGCGGTGGCGGTCGCGCTCTGGCTGCCGGGGAGCCGCTCCGCCGATGTCAGGGGGGTCGAGGCGACCGTGGTCACCCCGGCGTCCTGCGGCGGCCCCGACGCCCACGACCGCGTCGAGCTCACCATCGGCGGCCAGACCAGGACCGCCAAGCTCGACGGCTGCGGCCACCGCGAGAACGAGGTCGTCGAGGTCGTCGTCCCCGCGGACACCAACGGCGACCTGGTGGTGCAGGTCGCGGACAGCGCCCCGGTGAGCACGCCGTTGCGCACCCGCCTGGCCGCCATGCTGACGTGCCTGAGCGGCCTGGCGGGCGGGCTCTACGCCCACCTGCTGGCCAGGCGGGCTCAGCCGACGGCCTCCGCCGAAGCCGCGTAGGTGTTGCACGACGTGGTCACGCCCGACGTGAACCCGTAAGACGCCCACTCGGCCTGGTTGTCCGGGCTGCCGTGGGCGTTCTTGTCGGCGGGTTCCTCCACGGCGTACTGGAAGTCCTCCGACGCCTCCTGCGCCAATTCCGCGCCGATGGAGTCGGACGTGGCCGTGAGGAACATCCCGGCGAAGCAGTTCGCCTGCAACTCGATCCGGCGCGACATCTCCAGGCCCGCCGGGGTGTCCTCGCCCGCATCGACGATCTTGCTGTCCGCCGCGCGCAGCAGACCGGTCAGCGCCTGCACGTGGTGCCCGTACTCGTGCGCCAACGTCGCCAGGTGCGTGCCGGCGCGGTAACCGCCGCCGTTGTCGCGCATCCGGGAGGTGGGCATGTAGATGGTCCGGTTGCGCCCGCAGTAGTACGCGACCGCCTCCTCCTCGGAGGGCGCGGCGCCGCACGGGCCGTCTTCGAGGTCGGGTGACGTGTTCAGCGCCGGCTCCTCGAACGGCAGGTTCGCCTGCTCCAGCGCGGGCCGCCACGCCCGGTCGAGGCACGCCACGCCGGCCTTGTAGTACGCGGCCAGCTCGGTGTCGGACACCCCGAACGCCGGCAGCGCGCACGTGGCGCCGGTCAACCGGACGGGGGAGGTGAGCAGCGGGTGGTCGGCCAGCCGGTGCACGGCGCGCGGTCGGGGCGCTTGAGCGGGCGTGGAGGTCACGGGCCCCCGCGCCGCGGCCACGGGACGACCGTCGATCCGCCGGCTGAGGTCCAACTGGGTGGCCAGCCCGAGGCCCAGTACGCACAGGACGATCAACGAGAACACGCCGATGAGCACGATCGGGTTGTTCTTGGGCTCTTCGGGCGTGTGCACGGTCCTCCAGTCGGGTCAGCTGACGTCCGCCGCGCTCGCTACCCAAGTGTTGCACGCGCTCGTCTCATTGCTCTTGAAGCCGTGGTTCACCCACGCCGCGTTACGTTCCGGCGCGCCGTGGTCCCGGTTGGGGTAGATCGGGTAGTCACCGCGGTTGCCGGCGTCGGTCAGCGCCACCGAGATGACGTCCTCGGGCACCGCGCCGTGCGACAGGGGCGCCAGCGTCATCCCACCGAAGCAGGTGGCCTGGAGCTCCTTGCGCCGGTTGAGGTCGAGGCCCGCCTCGGTGTCCCAGCCGCCCTTCTCGTACTGGGCCTGGCTGGAGGCGCGCAGGATGCCGGACAGCCACTGGATGTGGTGGCCGTACTCGTGCGCGAGCTGCCCCAGGTACTTGCCGGGGTGGTTGGGGTTGGCCGAGCCCTGCTCGTTCGCGTAGTGGTTCGGCGTCCAGTAGATCGTCCCTTCGCAGTACATGGCGGTGCGGTCGGGGCCCATGGAGCCGCACGTGTTGGTGATCTGCGACGTCACCATGACCAGCTCCACCGGCTGGTAGGGCAGGTTCGCCTTCTGGAACGACGGCTTCCACATCGCCTCGATGCACGGCAGCGCCGCGCGCAGGTACTGGTCCTGGCCGCCGGGCGAGTAGTCCATGCCCGGCAGCGGGCAGCCGTCGATGTTGAACGCCCCGAGGCCGGCGCCGTGGATCGGGTTGTCACCCAAGGTGATGACGGCCTTGGGGCCGGCCTTGGACGTGCTGGCCGACGTCGACCTGGGGCTGCTGGAAGCTGTGGTGGTCCTCGTGGTCGGTTCGGTCGTGGTGGTCGTCGGCTCGTACGAGTACGTGTAGCTCGAATAGCCCGAATAGGCCGAGTCGTTGACGCTTTTGCGCGTGCTGGTCGCCGCGACGATCCCGATGGTCGCGATACCGAGGACGACGACGCCGATGATGACGCCCGCGATGAGCGGACCGTTGCTCTTCTTGCGGGGCATCGGGGGGTACGGCTGGGGCCAGCCGGGCTGCGGCCCCCAGTGCGCGGGCGGCGGCTGGGGAGGCGCCATCGGCGGCATCCCGGGCGGCGGCGCCTGCTGCGGCCAGGGCTGCGCGGGCGGCATCGGGGGGACGTTCCCGTGGGGCTGCCGCGGGGGCAGCGGACCGGCCTGCCGGGGGCTCAGCGGGGCGGGCACGGGCGGCGGCCCGACCGGTCGTGGCGGCGGCCACCCACCCGGCGGCGGTGGTTGCGTCATCGCTGGTGATCCCCCATATCGCGGATGCCCGAATCAGCACTGAAGCATAGGCGGACTCCGCTATTCTCCGCGGCCGTGTTGAAAAACTGGGGAGCCGCGGTCACCTGCGCCGTCGCGCTGTGCTCGATCGCGGGCGCGGCGTCGGCGCAGCCGGGCAGCCCGGCCGGGCTGCCCGGCACGGTCGCCGCCGACGTGCGCCTCAAGCTGGAGCGCGACGGCAGGCTGAGCGTGACGGAGGTCGTCAGCGTCCCCGACGGCAGGTCCGTCAAGCGGGTGATCCCGCTGCGGATCGCGGTCAGCGACACCCGGGACCGGGTGTTCGAGGTCGACGGCGCGTCCGTCGCCGGCGGGGGGACCGCCACGGCGTCCGCCGACGAGCTGGTCATCGCGCTGGAGCCGGGCACCTCGACCGTCACGTACTCGGTGGTCGGCGCGGTCGCCAAGATCGGTGACGCGCTGGAGCTGCGCTGGCAGCCGGCGAGCGGCTGGGACACCGCGCTCGACTCGGTGCGGGTCTCGGTGATCACGCCGGACGCCCCCAAGTCGGTCAACTGCCTGGCCGGCCCGCCGGGCACCGCCAAGCCGTGTACGACCGCCGAACTGGGCGACGGGCGCGGTGTGCGGGCGTCCGAGATCGGCCTTCCCGCAGGTGAGCGTATCGACGTGGCGGTCGGGCTGCAGGACGGCGCGGCGCCCGCGAACGCCCGCGTCGAGAAGACCTCGGGGCTGGCGGCGGCGTTCGCGCTGACGCCCGTGGCCGGGGTGGCGCTGGGCGGGCTGGCCCTGCTGCTGCTGGGTGGCGTGCTGCTGCTGTGGTACCTGCGGGGCCGGGACCAGCGGGCGCTGGCCGGCGACGTCGGGCCGGTGGACGTGCTGGTGACCGACGGCCACGGACGAGTGGCGTTTGCTTCGCCCGACGGGGTGCTGCCGGGCCAGGTGGGCACCGTGGTGGACGAGCACGTCGACGTCGTGGACGTGACCGCCACGATCGTGGACCTCGCGGTGCGCAACTACCTGTGGATCGAGGAGGTCGGCGGGCTGGACTGGCGGTTCGTCCGGCGCAACCCGGTGGACACCGCGCTGTCCGGCTACGAGCGCGCGGTGTACTCGGCGCTGCTGCCCGACGGGGTGGACTCGGTCCTGCTGTCGGAGCTGCGCGGCCGGCGGATCGACCTGGGCCGGGTCCGCGACGAGCTGTACGCCGACGTGGTGGCGAGGAACTGGTTCGCGCGGCGGCCGGACGCCGAGCGCGACCTGTGGTGGTGGGCCGGGATCGGGCTGGCCCTGGCGGGCGCCGCGCTGACCGCCGTCCTCGCCCTGGTGACCGGTCCGGCGCTGTTCGGCCTGGTGGTCGTGGTCGCCGGCGCCGCGCTGGCGTGGGGGTCGCGGTCGATGCCGGCCCGCACCAAGCGGGGCAGCGCCCTGCTGGAGCACGTGCGCGGGCTGCGCGGGTACCTGGTCTCGGCGACGCCCGGCGACATCCCGGAAGCCGACCGGGAGATGGTGTTCTCCCGGTCGCTGCCCTACGCGGTGGTGCTGGGGGAGGCGGAGCGGTGGTTGGGCGCGTTCGCCGCCGGCCGGTCCGGGCTGTACTGGTTCGGGGAGTCCGAGCAGGCCGGTGACCTGCGGCGATTCGCCCAGCGGTTCCCGGCGTTCCTGGGCGCGGTGAACGGCGTGCTGGCCCAGGCGGGGCACCTGAGGTCGCTGCGCCCGTGACGACCACCCGATCGTGACCTTGCTCCAGCTCGAACCCCTGTTCGACAATTGACCCGTCCGATCACCGCCCCGCAGGGCAGCGGGGCGGGTGGGCGGACGCGGCGCCGGTTCGGTCCGGTCCGAGCGGGCGGGGGCGTCGGTCCGGGCGCGCCGACCTGCGGTCCTCTCGGAGCGGGAAACCCGTAGGCTGCTTTCCATGGCGCTACCCGAGCTGCACAGGTTCACGCTTCCCAACGGCCTGCGGGTGGTGCTCGCCCCAGACCCGAGCGCCCCGGTCGTCGGGGTGAGCGTGCACTACGACGTGGGTTTCCGTTCGGAGCCGGAGGGTCGGACAGGGTTCGCGCACCTGTTCGAGCACCTGATGTTCCAGGGCAGCGAGAGCTTGGAGAAGCTCGCGCACTTCCGGCACGTGCAGTCCTCGGGCGGCACGTTCAACGGGTCGACCCACCCCGATTACACCGACTACTACCAGGTGCTGCCGTCCGCTGCGCTGGAGCGGGCGCTGTTCCTGGAGGCGGACCGCATGCGGGCGCCGAAGATCACCGAAGAGAACCTGCGCAACCAGATCGACGTGGTGAAGGAGGAGATCCGACTCAACGTGCTCAACCGGCCGTACGGCGGGTTCCCCTGGATCCTGCTGCCGCCGGTCCTGTTCCAGACCTTCCCGAACGCCCACAACGGCTACGGCGACTTCACCGACCTGGAGAACGCGACGGTCGACGACTGCGCGGCGTTCTTCGACACGTACTACGCGCCGGGGAACGCGGTGCTGACCGTCGCGGGCGACTTCGCGCCCGAGACCGCCAAGGCGCTGGTGGAGAAGCACTTCGGCGACGTGCCCGCACGGCCCGTGCCCGTGCGGCCGTCGTTCGCCGAGGCGCCGCCGAAGGGTGAGGTGCGCGCCGAGCACACGGACAAGCACGCCCCGATGCCCGCCGTCGCGCTGGGTTACCGCATCCCGGACCCGGTGAGCGAGGTGGAGGGGTACCTGTCCTACCTGGTGCTCGCGGGCGTGCTGACCGACGGCGACGGCTCGCGGCTCCAGCAGCGGCTGGTGCACCGGGACGCGCTCGTGGTCGACGTGGGCGCCGGGTGCGGGCTGTTCGGCCCGCTGGAGGCGCGCGACCCGGACACGTTCAGCATCACCGCGATCCACCCGCCGGACATCGCGGCCGACCGGGTGATCGCGGCGGTGGACGAGGAGCTGCTGCGGCTGGCCGAGGAGGGCCCGACGGAGCAGGAGCTGGCGAAGGTCACCGCTCGCTGGGTGTCGACCATGCACCGGGAGCACGACCGGCTCACCAGCCGGACGCTCGGGCTGGGTTCGGCGGAGCTGCTGTTCGGGCGTGCCGAGCTGCTGTACGAGCTGCCGGACAAGCTGGCCGGGATCACCACCGACGTGGTCGCCGCGGCCGCCAAGGCGCTGCGACCGGACTCCCGGGCCGTCCTGCTGCTCAACCCCGCCGGCGCGCCGGCGGCCGACGCGGAGACCGGTGCCGCGGCTGACGCGACCACCGCGGCCGGCTCCGACGCCGCGACCGGCGCTGCCGACCAGACCACTCCCGACACCGCGGCCGGCGCCGCTTCTGACAACGGAGGTACCGAGTGAGCGCCCCGACGACGCACCGCAGCGCCGAGGAGATCGGCCGCACGGGGCCGGGGCCGCGCCCGCTCCCGGAGCTGGGCGAGCAGCGGGCCACCGCGGACCTGTCCTCGGTGGACACGGTGCTGGCCAACGGCCTGCGGGTGATCGCGGTGCGCCGGTCGTCGGTGCCGCTGGTGGAGGTGCGGCTGCGGGTCCCCTTCGCGGACCCGGCGGCCTCCAGCGCGGGGTCGGCGCACGCGGCGCGGGCCGAGGTGCTGGCCAGCACGGTCCTCACCGGCACCGCCACGCGCAGCCGGGTGGACGTGGACACCGAGCTGGCGCTGGTCGGCGGCGAGCTGGACGCGGTGGTCGACCCGGAGCGGCTGGCGCTCTCCGGCAACGCGCTGGTGACCGGGCTGGACACGGTGCTGGACGTGCTGCGGGACGTGCTGACCGGCGCGACCTACCCGGCCGAGGAGGTCGAGCGGGAGCGGGCGCGGCTGGTGGAGCGGATCCGGCTGGCGCGGTCGCAGCCGAGCGTGATCGCCCGGGAGGCGCTGCAGCGGCACCTGTACGGCGACCACCCGTTCGCCAAGGAGATGCCCGAGGCCGAGGAGGTCGCGGCCGTCACGCGGGACGAGGTGCTCGCGCTGCACGCCGCGGCCGTGCTGCCGCGCGGTTCGGTGCTGGTGGTCGTCGGCGACCTGGAGCCGGACGCCGCCGTGCGGGCCGTGGAGGGCGCGCTCGGCGGGTGGACCGGCGAGGGCAGCGCGGTGTCCCTGTCGCCGCTGCCGGTGGTGCGGGGCGGGGACGTGCTGCTGGTGCACCGGCCGGGCGCGGTGCAGTCGCAGATCCGACTGGCCGGGCGCGGCGTGGTGCGCACCGACCCGCGCTACCCGGCGCTGCAGATCGCCAACCTGGTGTTCGGCGGGTTCTTCTCCTCCCGGCTGGTGGAGAACATCCGCGAGGACAAGGGCTACACCTACAGCGCGCGGTCGCACCCGGAGTTCACGCCGGGCGGCGCGTCGCTGCTGGTGGACGCCGACACGGCGAGCGAGGTCACGGCCGCCGCGCTGCTGGAGACCCGGTACGAGCTGGGGCGGCTCGCGCTGGTCCCGCCGACGGAGGACGAGGTGGGCACCGCGCGCCGCTACGCCGTCGGGTCGCTGCTGACCGCGACGTCGTCGCAGGGCGGGCTGGCGTCGTTCCTGGTGGGCCTCGCCGGGCTCGGGCTGGGGCTGGAGTGGTTCACCGGGCACCCGGAGCGGCTGGCGGCGGTCACCGTGGAGCAGGTCGCCGAGGCGGCGCTGGAGTTCTTCGCGCCCAGCGCCTTCACCGGGGTCCTGGTCGGCGACGCGGAGCTGCTCGCCCCGCAGCTGCGGGCGTTGGGCGGGGTCGCGCTGCCGTGAGCTTCGAACTGGTGGGGCTGCCGGCGCTCTCCCGGTTCACGGTCGACCGGCGGGAGCCGCTGCGCGGTGACGCGGAGCGGCTCGCCCAGCTGTGGCCGAAGGCGCGGGTCGTCCTCGTCGACGGGCGCGGGCGGGCGCTGGTGGCCGACCGGGGGTCGCGGCTGGTCGACCGGCCCGCGACGGAGTTCGGCGACGAGCCGCCGGAGGAAGCCGTGCTGCTCGGCGAGCAGCACGGCGTCGCCTACTGGGCCGTCCCGGCGGTCGGTGACGAGAGCGAGGTCGTCGCGCCGTCGGGCCGGGTGTGGCCGCAGCCGGAGCTGACCGACCAGCCGCAGTGGCTCGACCTGCGGGCGAGCGGCGCGCTGCTGGACGACACCGGCGCCGGGCTGCTCACCTCCGCGGTGGCGCTGTTCCACTGGCACCGGTCGGCGAAGTTCTGCTCCGCGTGCGGCGGCGAGACCCGGTCGGCCAAGTCCGGCTGGGTGCGGGTGTGCACGCGGTGCGGGCGCGAGGAGTACCCGCGCACCGACGCGGCGGTGATCTGCCTGGTGCACGACGGCGCCGACCGGGTGCTGCTCGCGCGGGGCGAGGGCTGGCCCGAGGGGCGGTACTCGGTGCTGGCCGGGTTCGTCGAGGCGGGCGAGTCGCTGGAGGCGTGCGTCGCGCGGGAGATCGAGGAGGAGGTCGGCGTCCGGGTCGGCGACATCCGCTACCTCGGCAGCCAGCCGTGGCCGTTCCCCCGGTCGCTGATGATCGGGTTCCGGGCCGTGGCCGACCCGGCCGAGCCGCTGCGCCTGGCCGACGGCGAGATCGCGCAGGCCAAGTGGGTCGGCCGGGCGGACGTGCGGCGGGCGTTGGCGGAGCCGGGCAGCGTGCCGGACCTGCTGCTCGCGCCGGGCGCGTCGATCGCGTACCGGATGATCCACTCCTGGGCGACGACGGATCCCGCCGGCTCGTGATCCGGCCCCCGCGGCGGCGGGTCCGGCCGGCGTGGCCCGGCCCTGTCGGTAGGTCCGGGCGGCTCGGGGTTCGGTCCCGGCGGTGGGTCCGGGCGGCTCGTGGCCCGGACCCGGCCGGTTCGTGATCCGGTCCGGGCGCGGGCCGCGTGACGGGCCGGCTGGAGCGGATCAGCCGGGCCCGGTCGGGCGAGCGGCGGTCAGGGGTCGACCCGGTCCAGGGCCGCGCCGTCCCACGTCGTCCGGGTGCAGGCCACGCCCCGGCCGTTCTTGGGGCGCAGGACGTCGTAGATGTGCATCCTCGGGATCCTGTCGGACACGCCCCAGCCGCTCGGCCACGTGATGACCCAGTCCATGTCCAGGTCCACCAGCAGCCCCAGCATCCGCGCGATCGTCGGGTCGTCCAGCCGCTCGAACGCCTCGTCCAGCAGCACCAACCGCAGCGGCGAGAACTCGCCGCTCACCGCGTCGTAGAACGACGCCGCCGCCGCGAACAGCGTCACGTACGAGATCAGCCGCGTCTCGCCCGACGACAGCTGCCGCAGCCGCCGCTCGCGCGGGTTGCCGTCCGGGCCCGTGTCGGCGACCGTCACCGTGAACTGGTGCCACGTCCGGTAGTCCAGGGCCCTCGACAGGATCTCCGCGTAGCTGCCGGTGTGCGCGTCGCGCTCGGCCTCGATGCGCTCGGTGAAGACCCGGCGCAGCACCGCGTCCTGCTCGGGGTCGCGGTCGGCGTAGGGCAGGCGGACCAGGGCGAGCGCGTCGCGCGTCTCCTCCTCCAGGGCCGCCGAGGGCTTCCACGCCAGCTTCACGTGCACGCCCTGGCTGGACCGCGCCCGGCCCAGCACCTCGTTCATGCGCTTGCACAGGTCCTCGGCCACGGCCACCTGCCCGCGCAGCCACTCCGCCAGGTCCCGGATCAGGTAGTCGGCGAAGATGGCCTGGTACCGCTCGTCCAGGAACCCGCGCTGCTCGGCCAGCCGCTCGCCGACCCGCCGCGCCGCGACCGCGACCGGGCGCGCGCCCTCCTCCCCGGTCACCGTCACCGTCAGCAGGCCCTCGTGCTGCTCGGCGGCGATGTCGTGGCTGCCCGCCAGCGACGTCTGGAGCGCCTGGAGCTTCGTGATCACCGTCGTCTCGCCCGCGCCGCGCCGGTCGGTCGCCGCGAGGGCCGCGCGCACCGACTCGACGTCCTCCGGCACCTCCGGCAGCGCCGCGACCAGCACGCCGGGCGCCTGGACGGTGGCCCGGAACCGCTCGGCCGCCGCCGCCCGCGCGCCCTGCGCCGCGCCCAGCTGCTCGGCGGCGGTGTCCAGCTGCGCCGACAGCTTCGCGGCCTGCTCGCGGGCCGTGGCGACGCGCTCGCGGACGCCCTTCAGCTCCCCCCGCAGCTCCAGCCGCTCACGCTCGGCGGCGGACAGCCGGTCCGCGACCTCCCGCGCCTCGCCGCCGATGGCGTCGGCCAGCTCGGCCAGCGCGCCCGCCTGCGCCGCGTAGTCCTGGCACCGCGCCTCGGCGTCGGACTCGGCGGCCACCCGGTCGGCCACCGCCGAGCGGTAGCGGTGGGCGGCGTCGGCCAGGTCGGCGACCGTCGACCGGCACTGGCGGCGCAGCACGTCGCCGAGGCGGTCGGCCGTGCGCTGCGCCTCGGCGGCGGCGCCCTGGGCCTGGCGCAGGCCCTCGGCGGTGGCGGGCAGGCCCGCGTCGCCCGCCTGGCGCACGACCTCGGCCCGCGCCGCCTCGCCGCGGGACCGGGCCCGCTCCAGCTCGGCGCCCAGCTCCTCGGCGCGGCGGGCCGCGCGGTCGGCGGACTCCTGCGCGGCCTGGAGGCGGCCGTGCCTGGCGACCAGCTCGCGGTCGGCCGGGAAGCCGGCCAGGTGGGACTCCCACCGCTCGACCAGGTCGTGGGCGGTGGCGAGGTCGGCTTCGGCCGTGCCCAGGTCGGCGCGCAGGGCGGCCAGTTCGTCCGCCAGTTCGGCGATGCGGCGGTGGCGGGCGGCCTCGCGGGCGCCCGCGCCGATGAACTCGGCGGCGCCCTTGTGCCACGCGCCGGTCAGGACGCCCGCCCGCCAGCGGCCGTCCGGGGCGACCGCGAACGGGCCGTCGGCCGCCGAGACCGACGCCAGCAGGGCCGCCACGACCTCGGCCGGCACCGGCGAGGTCGGCTCCACGGCCGGGACCAGCAGCGAGGCCAGGGTCGGCTCGGCCGCCGGCTCGCCCGGGGCCGCCAGCACGTCCTGCCGCCCGCCCTCGACCCGCCCCGACGCCGTCACCCAGGCGTCGAGCAGCCCGGACGCCTCCAGGGCCGCTTCCAGGCCCGCGCGCCGCGCCTGGTCCACCTCCGCCCGGAAGTCCACCAGCCGGTAGAACGGCGACCCCGCGGCCGGGTCCCGCTCGGCCACCGCGTGGCGGGCCCGCTCGGGCGCGCGGGCGGTGCCCGAGCGCAGCGCCGCCAGCTCCGCGTCCAGCGCGCCGATCGCCGCGCGCAGGTCGCCCCGCCGGGCGGCGGCGGCGTGCGCGGCCTCCCGGGCCGACGCCACCAGCGGCCCGACCCACTCGCGGGCGGTCGACGCCAGTTCGCGGGCCACCGCCGGGTCGACCGACGCGGGCAGCGCGAGGTCCGCCGCCGGCCGGCCGGGGCCCGCGCCCCGCCACGCCCGCACGTCGTCCAGCCACCGCTGCGCGACCTCGGCCAACTCCCGCGCCTCCCGGTCGCGCAGCGCGGCCGACTCGGTCGCCGCCTGCCGGGCGTCCTGCGCGGTCTGCCGGAGGGCGTCCACCTCGCGCTGCGCCGCCTCCAGCTCGCTCGCCCGCTGGTGCAGCGCGAGCGCCAGCGCGCCGCGCCGCCGGGCCAGCGCCGCGACCTCCGCCGCGCCGGCCGCCGCCGGCTCCAGGTCCAGGTCCGCCGGCGCGGGCGGCACGCGGCGCTCGACGGGCAGGGGGTCGGCCTCGGGGTCGGGCTTGGCGCGGGCGGTCTCCGTGCGCACCTGCGCGTCCACCGCGGCTGCCCGCGGCACCTCCGGCACCGGCGACGCGTCCAGCCCGGCCGCCCGCAGCTGCCCGCGCAGCGGCTCGACCAGCTCCTCGGCCGCGCCCAGGTCGTCGGCCAGGCGGCGCAGCAGCCGCAGCACCCCGTCGACCGCGCCGTCCTCCTGCGCCCGCTGCTTGCCCGCCACGTCCAGCGCCGCGACCGCCGACGAGCGCTTCTCCTCGACCAGCTTCTCGCGGGTTCGCAGGTCCTGGAGGTCGCGGAACGCCGGCAGCTGCCGCAACGCCCCGATGGTCTCCTCGGCCCGCTGCTCGCCCGCCTCCAGCGACTCCAGCGAGTGCTCCGCCGAGGCCCGCTGCGCCACCGCCTCCGCCAGCGCCGCCGACAGCTTCGCCGACGAGCGCTCCAGCTTGCGCACCGCGTCCTCGGCCGCGCCCAACCGGTCCGCCGACGCCCGCAGCCCGCCCAGCGCGTAGTCCGCGTAGGTCTTGAGGAACGTGCCCAGCGCCGCGTCCGCCGACGACAGCCGGGCGATGTTCTCCCGGATCGACTCCAGGTCGTCGAACGACGTCGCGAGCTGCTCCACCATCGCCTGGTCCAGCGGCGGCAGCGCGTCGGACAGGATCTGCTCCAGCTGCCCCTCCAGCACCTTCAGGCCGACGTCCGGGTTGCGCAGGGTGCGCTGGAGGTGCAGCAGGTCGCCGTAGCGCGCGGCCGGCACGCCGTACACCACCTCGGCGATCCTCGCCCGGAACGCGGCCTCCTCCAGCACGCAGTCCGCGCCGACCAGCTCGCGCAGCCGCGCCGGGCCCAGGGGGGTGCGCTCGGCGCCGACCAGGGACAGGTCGTGGCCCACCCGCCGCGGGGTGACGAACCGCCACGAGTCGGTGATCGCCTGGGAGGTCCTGGACGCCTTCACGCCCAGCCCGCAGGTCAGGTGCTCCTCGCCGCGGACCAGCTCGACCCACGCGTACCCGATGCGGTTGGGCCCGCCCTCGTAGTCGTCCAGCATCAGCCGGCGCAGGCTGACCGTGTCGAAGCCCTTGGAGCCCACCTGGCGCAGGTCGCCGTCCAGGCACAGCGGCAGCAGCAGTTCCAGCGTGCGCGACTTGCCGGACCCGTTGGTGCCCTGGAAGATCGCCCGCCCGCCGGAGAAGTCGAACGTCTGCTCGGTGTACTGCCAGATGTTGACGATGCCGCCGCGGTGCAGCCGCCACCTGTTCACGCCTTCTCCTCATCACGCGGGACGTCCGGTGCGTCGAACAGCGACCAGCCGGGCTCCGCCGGGGGCGGGGGCGGCGGCTCGACCGCGTGCTCCGGGTCGCCGTCGGGTCGGGGGCGCCAGCGGTGCGCCACCGCCGTCAGCTGCCAGCCCCGGTCGGTCGGCGTCGCCGCGCCGGCGCGCCGCAGCAGCTCCAGCACCTCGTCGGCCAGGCGCTCCAGGTCGTCGGTGAACTGCTTGGACCACGCCGACGGGTGGTCGCGCACCAGCCGCGCGCACACCGCGACCAGCTCCGCGCGGTCGACCGGGCGCCTGCCCGCGACCGGCTCGCCCGCGAGCAGCACAGGCAGCGCCAGCAGCGCGATCCGCGCCACCGTGGAGGCGCCGGGGAAGTGCAGGTCGGTCAGGTAGTCCTCCGGGTCGGCCGCCAGCACGCCCTCCGCGCGGCACTCGGTGCGCAGCCCGAACGAGGTCTCCAGCAGCGCGGACTCCCTGCGCTGGTGGCGCCGCAGCCACTCCGACTGCTCGGCGGGCAGGTCCGCGTGCAGCACCACCGGGTCCTCCACCAGCCTGCGCCGCACGGCGTGCTCCACGCCGCGCGGTCCCGGCCGGGCGGCCAGCTCCACCAGCCGCTGCGGCGTGTCGGCCTCCGCCACCGGCCCGGTCAGCAGCCGGCCGAGCAGGTCCGTGTCGACGGTGATCAGCGCCTCGGCCTGCACGTCGACCGTGCCCTCGGTCTCGTGCAGCACGCCCAGCGACACCAGGTGCCGCAGCGCGGCCGTCAGCGCCCGCCGGTCGGCCACGTCGTCCACGACCCCGATGCCCGCCTCCACGGCCGCCGCGCGGATGTCGGAGACCAGGCGGGACAGCAGGGCCTGGCGGCCGATGCCGGTCAGCACCGCCATGGTCAGCGCCAGGTACGCGTAGCCGCGCGGCGACATGCCCGGCACGCCGCGCGTGTCGTCCGCCCCCGGACCGGCCTTGTACAGGCGCGCGAACCGCCGCTCGACCACCAGCCGGTAGCCCAGCAGGCGCGCGAACAGGTCCTGCAGCGCGAACCGGTGCCGGTACACCAGGGTCAGCAGCTCGCCGTCGGGCCCGTCGGCGCGCAGCAGCGGGCGCCGCAGCAGGGTTCGCGCGCAGCGCACCACGTCGGCCGCGTCGATCTCGGAGAGCCCGTCGAGCATCAGTCGAGCACCAGCGCCGAGTCGTGCAGGGTCAGCGTGCCCGCGCGCGAGCGGATGCGCGTGGCCCGGCCGGCGGCGTGCGCCACGGTCACCCGCAGGCCGCGCACCGGGTCGGTCGCCGAGCCAGGGTCGGTCGCCGAGTCCCGCTGCGCCATCGCCAGCGTCAGCAGCTCGCACAGCACGCCCAGGGCCTCGCCGGACAGCGTGGTCGTCGCCAGGTCCGGCGCGGCGGCGGCCAGCTCGGCGACCGACGCGGCCCGGCGCTCGTCGGCCTCCCGGGCCTCGGCGAGCAGGGACTGCTCGGTCAGCGGGTCGTCCAGGATCCGCGACGCCCGGCCGCGCGCGCCCCGGTCGGCCCGGCCGCGCACGCTGACCGCCACCTCGTGCACCGGGCCGTCCCGCCACGGGGTGCGCTCGTCGTCGCCGTCGTGATCCGGGGCGGGCGAGAGGTGCCGCGCCGAGTACAGGCCGAACGCCGCCGCGTACAGCCGGTGGCCCTCGGCCCGGTCGCCGGCGTCGAACCACGCCGCGAGCTTGAGCAGCTCGGCGCGCCGGCCGGGCAGCAGGCCGCCGCCGGAGGTGGCGCGCTTCACGCTGGCCAGCAGCGAGCCGATGGCCCGCGCCGTCGCGTCCCGCAGCGCCGTCACCTGGCTGGGGCGTCCGGGCCGGTCCACGAACCAGTCGGTCAGCTCCTGCCAGTCCTCCGCCGAGCGCCCGCGCGCCCGCTCCACCCGCTCGCCGAGGTCGGCGCGGCCCAGCAGGCGCAGCAGCTCGCCCCGGGCCGCGGTCAGCCGGGCCAGGGCCGCGGCGATCGCCGGCGTGTGCCGCAGGACGTCCTCCACGACCATCTGGATGTACTCGACCAGCAGGTTGCGGAACCCGGAGATCTCCTCGGGCGCCAGGTGGTGCCTGGTCACGACCTGGCCCAGGTAGGCGTAGAAGTCGCGGACCGTCGCGGCCAGCTCGGCGTGCTGCAGGAACAGCGTGGTGACCTGCTCGGCCAGCGCCTCGCGCGGCCGGCGCGCCTCGCCGGCCAGCGCCTCGGCCAGCGACCGCCCGAGCTGCCCCAGGCCGCGCTCCACGGCGGGCAGCAGCTCCCGCGACACCTCGCGGGCGCCCTCCGGCACGCGCAGCAGCTCGTCCACGTCGCGCTGGACGCGCACGGCGAGCTTCGACACCTGGTAGCGCACGCTGCCGTGCTGGAACTCGGCGATGCTGGAGGCCACCACCTCACGCCTGCCCTGCACCAGGTTGCCCCACTCGACCAGCTGCCGCAGCCGGCTGAGCACGTTCTCGATGCGCGACTCGCCCGGCTCGACCCGGCCCTCCCGCTCCGCGCCGGCCAGCGCGCCCGCCACCTCGCCCGCCGACAGGTCGGCCAGCAGCGTGGCCGTGAACAGCCGCATGATCGCCAGGTACGTGCGCTGGTGGTCGCGCGCGTCCAGGTACGCGTAGAGCTTCAAGCGGGCCGGTTCCACGGGAGGCCACCCTAGTGCGGGCCACCGACAGGCCCGGGATACCGTGCCGGTGTGAGCGTGGGACGCGCGGTCGGGTTGGTGCTGGGGGTGGCCGCGGACGCGGTGCTCGGCGACCCGCGGAGGTATCACCCGGTGGCGGGTTTCGGGCGGGTGGCCGCCGCGGTGGAGCGCGGGGTCTACCGCGACCACCGGGCGGCGGGCGCGGCGCACACCGCGGTGCTGGTCGGCGGCGCGGTGCTGGCCGGGGTGGCCGCCGAGCGGCTGGCGGGGCGCAGCCGGGTGCTCCAGGCCCTGACGACGGCCGCCGCGACGTGGGCCGTGCTCGGCGGGTCGTCGCTGGCCGGCGAGGGCACCGCGATGGGCCACGAGCTCAACGGGGGCGACCTGGCCGCCGCGCGCCGGCGGCTGCCCAACCTGTGCGGTCGCGAGCCCGCCCGCCTGGACACCATGGGGCTGGCCAAGGCGACCGTGGAGTCCGTGGCGGAGAACACGTCCGACGCGGTGGTCGCGCCGCTGTTCTGGGGCGCCGTCGCGGGCGTGCCGGGGCTGCTGGGCTACCGCGCGGTGAACACCCTGGACGCCATGGTCGGGCACCGCAACGACCGCTACCGCCGGTTCGGCTGGGCCTCGGCCCGGCTGGACGACGTGGCGAACCTGGTGCCCTCCCGGCTGGCGGCGCTGCTGACGGCGGTGGGCGCGCCGGTCGTCGGCGGGTCCTCGGGCGAGGCGTGGCGGACCTGGCGGCGCGACGCCGCGGCCCACCCGAGCCCGAACGCGGGGCAGGTGGAGGCCGCGTTCGCGGGGGCGCTGGAGATCCGGCTCGGCGGGCGGACGGTGTACGCGCACGGCGCGGAGGACCGCCCGGTGCTCGGCCACGGGCGCAACCCGGACGCCGGCCACGTGACCAGGGCCGTGGAGCTGTCGCGGGTGGTCGGCGGGTCGGCCGCCGCCGTCACCGCGGTGCTGGCGCTGCTTCGCCCTCTGCTTCGTCCTCGGCGAGCAGCTCGGCGACGGACTTCCGCCTGACCTTCGGCTCGCCCCCCGACTCGCTCAGCGCGCCGCCGGGGCGGACCTCGCGGACGGTGAAGTACAGCCAGCCGCCCAGCGCCATCACGCCGAACGCGATCCACTGCAGCGCGTAGGAGAAGAACGGGCCGGCGTCCAGCTTCGGCAGCGGCAGGGCCTCCTCGACGCCCGGCTGGCCCTCGGTGAGCTGGAAGTAGCCGGGGCGCAGGTCCAGGCCCGCGGCCCGGCCGACCACGGCCGGGTTGATCGCGTAGACCTCGCGGTGGCCGTCGCGCTCGATGGCGTCGCGGTCGTCGGACTCGCCCGACCGGACCCGCGCGGTGATGGTGACCACGCCTTCGGGCAGTGGCTTGAGGCCGGGCACCCGCAGGCCGTCGACCGGGCGGACGTAACCGCGGTCGACCAGCACCGTCGGGCCGTCCACCAGCGCGAACGGCGTCAGCACCTCGGAGGCGGCCTCGCCCTGGACGGTGCGCAGGCGGGCGATCGCCTGCCCCTCGGGCAGGTAGCGGCCGGTCATCGTGACGAGGCGCCACTCGTTGTCGGAGTTGGGCCGGTCCAGGACGGTCGCGACCGCGACCGGGTCGGTCCGCGCGGACGAGGTGACGGCGTCGTTCTGCGCCCGGCGCTCGTCGTCGCGGCTGAACTGCCAGGGGGCGAGGAGGGTGAAGCACGCGCCCGCGAACACCCAGACGGCCAGCGTCAGCGCCAGCCAGCCGGGCCGCAAGAGAAACCTCAACCGCACGTGTCCACGGTAAGCCCTAGGCCGTCGTGACCCGCACCCGGTCGAACCTCGCCGCGAACCCGGGGCCGGTCGGCGCCGCCGCCATGACCCCCGCGAGCGCCGTGGTGCCCGGCGGGAAGTAGCCCAGCCGCAGCATGGTCGTCGGCTCGTCGTCGGCCAGGCCGTACCGCACGGTCACGGTGTCGCCCTCGCGGGCCGCCGAGACGGTGACGCGGGAGACCCGGCCGACCGGCACCACCGACCAGTCCGAGAAGTCGCGGGTGATCACGGCGCCGACCTGGAACTCGTCGTCCACCAGCTCCACCCCGGCCTTGACCCAGTTCCGGTCGTCCACGCGCAGCGCCACGCCCGCCTGGTCGTACTGGGCGGCGTAGTCGGCGGTGAAGGAGGCGACCAGGGTGAAGTCGCCGGCCAGCGGCACGCCCAGCACGTGGCCGGTGTCGCGGTCGAAGCCGTAGTGCGTGGTGCGCCAGAAGTCGGTGCCCGGGCCGGCGGTGAGGCTCAGCCCGCCCTCGGCCGACCAGGAGGCCGGTTCGTTGAGCCACTGCCAGTCGTCGCGGTCGAACGCCGTGATCCCCATCGGGCCATCATGGCAGCGCCCGCGCGGCGGCCAGGGCGCGTTCCGCGTAGGACCGGCCGAACAGCACGGTGTGCACCAGCAGGGGGAACAGCTGGTGCAGCGGTGCCCTGGCGCGCCAGCCGTCCGCCAGCGGCGCGGCCTCGTCGTAGGCGGCCAGGACGCGGTCCAGGTGCGGGCAGCCGAACAGGGCGAGCATGGCGAGGTCGGACTCGCGGTGGCCGCCGTGCGCCGCCGGGTCGATCAGCCACGCGCGGCCGTCGGCCGCCCACACCACGTTGCCGCTCCACAGGTCGCCGTGCAGGCGGGCGGGCGGCTCCTCCGGCGCCGCCACCCGGACGCCCTCGACGGCGCGGGCCTCGGCGGCGGTCAGGGTCCCGGCGTCCACGGCCAGCCTGGCGTAGCGGGCGATCCGGTGCTCGGCGAACCAGTCCGCCCAGGTGGGGTGCGGGGTGTTGGCCATCGGGGCGGTGCCGATCGCCGCGCGCTCCGGCCCGCCCGGCGGTGGCGCGCCGAAGGCCGGCGCGCCGGTCGCGTGGAGGGCCGCCAGCCGCCGGCCCAGCTCCTCGGCGGCGCGCGGGCCCGGCTCGCCCGCCTCGACCAGGTCCACCACCAGCCAGCGGTCGCGCACCCCGCGCACGCGGGGCACGGGCGGCCCTCCGGGCACTGCCAGCCACTCCAGCGACGCCGCTTCGGCGAGCGCGGCCTCCGGGCGCGGGTGCTCCTTGGCCACGACCCGCCCGCCGCCGCCGAGGTCGACCGCGTGGGCGCCGCCGCTGAGCGGTCGGGCGCCGAGCACCGCCGCGCCGGTCAGCTCCGCGGTGGCCTCCTCCGGCGTCACAGCCGCTCCCGCACCCAGGCCAGCAGGCCCGGCACGGCGGCCTCCACCTGGGCGATCACCAGGTCGAAGCCCTCCCGGTCACCGTAGTAGGGGTCGGGGACGTCCGTGCCGCCCGTGCCGGCCTCCGGGTCGAACGAGCGCAGCAGGCGGACCCGGTCCGGGTCGGCGACCCGGCGCAGCTCCCGCGCGTGCCCGGAGTCCAGGGCGACCAGCAGGTCCGCGTCCAGGTGCTCGGCCGACAGCTGCGCGGCCACGTGGTCGCAGGGGTAGCCGCGGTCCGCCAGCGACTCGGCCGCCCGGTGGTCGGCCGGCTCGCCCACGTGCCACCCGCCGGTGCCGGCGCTGCTCACCCGGACCAGGTCGCCCAGGCCCGCGCGGGACAGGTGCTCGCGGAATATGATCGCCGCCACGGGGGAACGGCAGATGTTGCCGGTGCAGATGAAGGTCACGTGGAGCGTCACGGCAGGTGAGTCTGCCAGGCCGCGCGGTCCGGGCGGGGGCGCCGGGAGCCGCGGGCGCTCGACCACCCGATCGGCCGGCCCGGGTGGGGGAGTCCATGTCAGGCGTGGTCGGCGTGCCGGTGCTGCTCGTCGCGGCGGGGGTGGCCGCGGTGGTGGCGGTGGCGGGGCTCGCGCGGTGGCGGCGGGCGTGGCCGGAGACACCCGCGTTCGCCCGGCCCCGGCCGTCGGTGCCCAGCGGCGGGCTGCGGCCCGACCCGAACGCCGGGTTCTTCGTCGACCGCGGGTTCCTGTTCCGCCGGCGCCATTTCTTCGTCGCCACCGGCTGCCCGCCGGTGCGCATCGCGGACTTCCCGTCACTCGACGTGCGCAGGCGGGGACGGCCGGTGCGCGTCGTGCGGGTGGGGCTGCGGTCGTGGTGGTGGTTCGAGGAGGGTTTCTACCGCGAATCGGCGGGTCTGCAGGAGTCCGACGTGCTGGCCGCGGTGCGCGACCGGGAGCGCCGTGACCAGGCCAGACGTGATCGGGCGCGGTTGCTGTCCGAAGTGGACGAGAACCTCCGCAAACACGACCACGAGTAAGGTGCCGGCGTTTAGTAACGTTTCCGGCTTTCCGCGCGACGGTATTGGCGCAGGGAAATCAAGGGGAGACGGACATGAGCGACCCCCTATTCCGGGACTTCGCCGCCGGTGACGCGCGCCCACCGGTGCGGTGGCATTGGATGGCGTGCGGCGCGCTGGTGCTGCTCGCGGTCGCCCTGTCGTTCCTCTGAAGGACCGGCGGGGCGCGCCCGGTGCTGCCCGTGCCGCGCTCTCAGCGCCCTCTCAGCGTCTCAGCGGCCTCTCAGCCGCGCCGCGCGACGATCGTCCCGTGCCGACCACCACAGTGCCCACCATCCCAGCCCTGGCCGACGCGCTGACCCGGGTCGAGGCCGAGATCCGGGCGCTGGCCACGTCCTCGACCCTGCCCGCCGTCAACCGGTTCTCCGGGCGGATCACCGCCGCGGGCGGCAAGCGCCTGCGGTCGGTGGTGCTGCTGGCGGGTTCGCTGGCGCTGTCCGGCCGGATCACCGGGAAGGCGGTCACGTCGGCGGCGTGCGTGGAGCTGCTGCACGCCGGGTCGCTGGTGCACGACGACCTGATGGACGGCGCGGTGGAGCGGCGCGGCGTGCGCACCGTCAACGCCGAGTGGGGCGCCGGGCCCGCGGTGCTGGTCGGCGACTTCATGCTGGCCCGTGCCAGCCAGGCCGCGCTGGACTCGGTCTCGCCGTTCGCCGCGAGCAAGCTGGCCGCCGCGGTGGCCGACCTGGTCGAGGGCCAGGTGCTGGAGGTGCTCGACCTGTTCGACGCGCACCGCTCGCCGGAGGGCGCCCTGCGGTCGGTCGCGCTGAAGACCGGCGCGCTGTTCCGGGTGGGGTGCGTGCTGGCCGCGCACTGCGCCGGGGCTTCCGAGGAGGAGACCGTCCGGCTGTCGGAGTACGGGGCGCACTTCGGGCTGCTGTTCCAGGTCCTGGACGACCTGCTGGACTTGGCGTCGACCGCCGAGCGGTTGGGCAAGCCGGCGGGCAACGACCTGCGGCAGGGCGTCTACACGTTCCCGCTGCTGCGGGTGCTCACCGAGCGGCAGCGCGAGCTGCTGGCGGCGCGGGGGCGGGAGCTGGGGGAGGCGGAGCTGGCCGGGCTGCTGGCGGAGGTGCGGGCCGGCGGTCTGGTGGAGGACACGCTGGCCTACTGCGGCGGGTTGGCGGCGCAGACGGTGCAGGCGCTGCCGGAGATGCCCGAGTCCGACGCGCTGGGCGTGCTGCGGGAGCTGCCGGGGGCGTACCTGGAGTGGGCGCGCTCGCAGATCGGGTGAGCCGGTGCCGAGGGCGGTGCGGGGCGCTGTGAAGCCCGGCTCCGGCGCTGGGTACCGGTTCTGGTTGGGGATGGCGCCGGTTCCGGTCGGGAGTGGTTCCGGCTCTGGTCGGGAGCGGTTCGCGAGACGGTCGGGAACGGTTCCGGGGGCGGTCGGAGATGGTGCCGAGGGTGGACCGGGGGGTATGGGGCGGACGGGTGAGTCCGGGTGCGCAGGCTCGAGGGGGGAGCGTTCGGCCGGGGCTGGCGAGTGGATCGGGTGGAGGGTGAGCCGGGCGGCCCTGCCGGGGAAGAAGTTGGGCAGGTTGCGAGGGGAGGGGCTAGGAGGGCAGGTCGGGGGGAAGCAGGGGTGAGTGGATAGGGGGTAAGGGGCAGGGGCAGGAAGACGGGGCAGGGGAGGCGCGGGCCGGGAGAAACGCAGGAAGGGGTCGGGGGGAGGGGCCGGCGGGCGGAGAGCGGCGGGGCTGCCGGTGGCGCGGGTGGTTCGGGGTGGTCGGGCGATCGCCTAGACTCCCCGCGATGACCAGCCAGGATTCCGGCCGGGCGTTGTTGCGTCACCACGGGGACGTCGATGCCGCTCCCGGCCTCGTCGACTTCGCCGTGAACGTGCGGCTGCCCGCCCCGCCGGCGTGGCTGCGGGCCCGGCTGGCCGGGGTGCTGGACGGGCTGGGCGGCTACCCGTCGGCCGCCGCCGACCTGCGCGCGCGGGAGGCCGCCGCGGCGCGCCACGGGCGGCGGGCGGACGAGGTGCTGGTGCTCGCCGGGGCCGCCGAGGGGTTCGCGCTGCTGCCCTCGCTGCGCCCGGCGCTGGCGGCGGTGGTGCACCCGTCGTTCACCGAGCCCGAGGTCGCCCTGCGCGACGCCGGCGTCCCGGTCCACCGGGTCCTGCTGTCCGCCGAGGACGGCTACCGGCTGCGGCCGGGCGCGGTGCCGGAGGAGGCCGACCTCGTGGTGCTGGGCAACCCGACCAACCCCACCTCCGTGCTGCACCCGGCCGAGGCGGTCGCCGCGCTGGGCCGGCCGGGGCGGGTGCTGGTCGTCGACGAGGCGTTCGCCGACACGATCCCCGGTGAGCCGCAGTCGCTGGCCGGTCGCGACGCCCCCGGCCTGCTGGTGCTGCGGAGCCTGACCAAGACGTGGGGCCTGGCCGGGCTGCGCGCCGGGTACGCGCTGGGCGCCCCCGACCTGCTCGCCCGGCTCGCGCGCCACCGCCCGCAGTGGCCGGTCAGCAGCTTCGTGCTGGAGGCCGTGACGGCCTGCTGCGAGCCGGCGGCGGTGGCCGAGGCGGCGGAGTGGGCCCGGCTGTCCCGGGAGCACACCGCGCACGCGGTGCGCCAGTTGGGCGACCTGGTGGTCACGCCGCCGGCAGCGCCCTTCGCGCTGCTGCGCGTCCCGGACGGCGAGCGGGTGCGCGCGGCGTTGCGGGACAAGGGGATCGCGGTGCGGCGCGGGGACACCTTCCCCGGGTTGACCGCCGACCACCTGCGGGTGGCGGTGCGCGCGCCGGGGGAGTTCGGCTTGCTGGTCGACGCGCTGCGGGTAGTGCTGGAGGAGCGGTGACCGTTTCGGTTGGTGATGTGCTGGCCGTCCTGGAGGCCGCCTACCCGCCCGCCACCGCCGAGTCCTGGGACGCGGTGGGACTGGTGTGCGGCGACCGCCGGGAGGCGGTGAGCCGGGCGCTGTTCTGCGTCGACCCCGACGAGTCCACTGTGGACGAAGCGCTCGAGGTCGGCGCCCAGCTGCTGGTGGCGCACCACCCGCTGCTGCTGCGCGGGGTGACCGGGGTCCCGGCCGACCACCCCAAGGGCGCGCTGGTGCACCGGCTCATCCGCGGCGGTGTCGCGCTGTTCACCGCGCACACGAACGCCGACGCGGCCGACCCGGGCGTGTCCGACGCGCTGGCCGCGGCCCTCGGGCTGGTGGTCACCGGGCCGCTGAGCCCCGCTCCCGCGCGGGAGCTGGACGTGCTCGCGACCTACGTGCCGGTCGAGCGGGCCCAGCGGGTGCTGGCCGCCCTGCACGCGGCCGGCGCCGGGGCGATCGGCGACTACCGCGACGCCGCGTGGCTGGTGGACGGCGTCGGGCAGTTCCGGCCGGTCGGGGGCGCGAACCCGGCCGTCGGGGAGGTCGGGTCGCTGGAGCGGTTGCCGGAGACGCGGCTGGAGGTGGTGCTCGACCGCCGCCGCCGCGCCGACGTGGTGGCCGCGCTGCGCGCCGCGCACCCGTACGAGGAGGTCGCGTTCAACCTCAACGAGATCGCCGACGTGCCGTCCCGGACCGGCATCGGCCGCGTCGGCGAACTGGCCGAGGCCGAGCCGCTGCGGGTGTTCGCCCGGCGGGTGGCCGACGCGCTGCCCGCGACGGCGTGGGGCGTGCGCGCGGCCGGTGACCCGGAGCGGCCGGTCCGCCGGGTGGCGGTGTGCGGCGGCGCCGGTGACGGCTACCTGTCCGCGGCCGTGCAGGCGGGGGTCGACGCCTACGTCACCTCCGACCTCCGGCACCACCCGGCGGGCGAGCACCTGGCGCGGGGCGGGCCCGCGCTGGTGGACGTGGCGCACTGGGCCGGTGAGTGGCCCTGGTGCGGTCAGGCGGCGGGCATCGTGCGGGACGCGCTCGGGGGTACCGTCGACGTCCTCGTCTCGACCCGCCGGACCGACCCGTGGACCGTCGGCGTGACGACTGAAGATGGAGGCCGCTGAAGTGAAAGCCGATCCTGCCGTGCAGCGCAGGCTGCTCGACCTGGCACAGGTGGACGCGGAGCTGGCGCGCGTCACCCACCGCCGCCGCACGCTGCCGGAGATCGCCGAGATCGCGGAGGCGGAGAAGTCGGCGCGGGCCAAGCAGGACGCCCTGACCACCGTCGAGACCACCCTCGGCGACCTGACGCGGGACCTCAAGCGCCAGGAGACCGAGATCGACCAGGTGCGCGCCCGCCAGGAGCGGGACCGCTCGCTGATGCAGTCCGGTTCGGTGGGCGCCAAGCAGCTGACCGACCTGGAGCACGAGCTGGCCACCCTGCGGCGCCGGCAGGCCGCGCTGGAGGACGACCTGCTGGAGCTGATGGAGCGCCGCGAGGCGGTCGAGGCCGACGTGCAGCACGCCCGCGTCGAGCTGGACAAGGCGCAGGAGTCGCTGGCCGACGCCGCCCGTCGCCGGGACGCCGCGCTGGCCGACCTGGAGTCCACCGAGGCCAAGCGCACCGCGGAGCGCGGACTCGCCGCCACGCAGTTCCCCGAGCCGCTGCTGGCGCTCTACGACCGGGTGCGGGCGCACAAGGGCATCGGCGCCGCGCTGCTCCGGTCGCGGCGCTGCGGGGCCTGCCGGATCGAGCTGGACCGCAGCGCGCTGTCCAAGGTCAAGGAGGCCGCCGCGGACGAGGTCGTGCAGTGCGAGGAGTGCGGCGCGATCATGGTGCGCACCGGCGAGTCCGGGCTGTAGCGGTGGAGGTCGTCGTCGAGGCGGACGGCGGTTCGCGGGGCAACCCCGGCCCGGCCGGCTACGGCGCGGTGGTGCGGGAGGCGGCGACCGGGCGGGTGCTGGCCGAGTGCTCGGCCGGCATCGGCGTCGCCACCAACAACGTCGCCGAGTACCGGGGGCTGATCGCGGGCCTGCGGGCGGCGGCCGGGGCGGGCGCCTCGGCGGTGGCCGTGCGGATGGACTCGAAGCTGGTCGTCGAGCAGATGTCCGGGCGCTGGCAGGTCAAGCACCCGGCGATGCAGCCGCTGGCCCGGGAGGCGCGCGAGGCGGCGAGCGCCTTCGCCCGGGTGTCCTACGAGTGGATCCCGCGCGAGCGCAACAAGGACGCGGACCGGCTGGCCAACGAGGCGATGGACGAGCAGGCCGGCGCGCGGTCGCGCCGGACCGGGCAGCCCGAGCCCCCCGACCCGCCCAGCAGCCCGGAACGGCCCGCGCGAACGAGCCCGTCCGCGCGCACCGCCTCGTCCGCGCGCCCGGACCGCCCCGGGCCGCCCGAGGCGGACGGGCCGCCCGCGCGCCCCGAGCAGCCCGAGGCGGGCGGGCACCGCGCCGCACCGGCCTCCTGGACGGGCGCGGTGGGCGAGCCGACGCGGCTGTACCTGCTGCGGCACGGGCAGACCGAGCTGTCGGTCGCGCGCCGCTACTCGGGTCGGGGCAACCCGCCGCTGACCGGGGCGGGGCGGCGGCAGGCCGAGGCGGCGGCGGCGCGGCTGGCCGAGGTCGGCGGGATCTCGGCCGTGGTGTCCTCGCCGCTGGACCGGGCCCGGCAGACGGCGGAGGCCGTCGCGCGCGCGGTCGGCGTCGGCGCGACCGCGCTCGACGGGCTGGTCGAGGCGGACTTCGGCGCGTGGGAGGGGCTGACCTTCACCGAGGCCGCCGAGCGCGACCCGGAGGTGCACCGGCGGTGGCTGGGCGACCCCTCGGTGCCGCCGCCCGGCGGGGAGAGCTTCGACCTGGTGCACCGGCGGGTGCGCGCGGCGCGGGACGAGCTGGTCGCCCGGCACGGCGGCGGGAACGTGGTGGTGGTCAGCCACGTCACGCCGATCAAGTCGCTGCTGCGGCTGGGCCTGGACGTCGGGCCCTCGCTGCTGTTCCGGCTGCACCTGGACCTGGCGTCGCTGTCGGTGGTCGAGTTCTACCCCGACGGGCTCGCGTCCGTCCGGCTGGTCAACGACACCTCCCACCTGGGCTGAGCCGGGCGGTCACACCGCCGGCCGCAACTGCGGGCGGCGGCGGAACCGGACGTCCTCGACGGCCAGCGCGAAGCGGTCGACGGCGGCGCGGATCGCCGCCGCCGCGGCGGGCGCGATGGTGTCGCCGACGATGTCGGGGTCGAGCACGAATTCGCCGCGCAGCACGTTGTCCGCGCCCTTGCCGGTGAGCAGCGGATTCAGCGCGTAGTCCATCGCGACGAGAAAACCCTGGCTGCCGCCGGTGGCCAGCGGCAGGATCACCCGGCCCCGCAGCCCCCGTTTCGGCAGCAGGTCGAGCAGCGCTTTCACCAGGCCGCTGTAGGCCGCCCGGTAGACCGGGCTCGCGACCACGATGCCGTCCGCGCGCAGCACGGCGCCGACCGCCTCGGCGACCTCGGGGTCGTGCAGGTCCTCGGTGAGCAGGGACAACGTCGGCAACTGCCGCACGTGCAGGGTGCGCACCCCGTACCCGGCCTCGCGCAGCAGGTCTTCGGCGTGCGCCACCACGACGCCGGTGCGGGACGCGGGGGAGGGACTGCCGGAAATCACCAGAATGGAGGACATGGCTCGCTGAACACCTTTCCGAAAAGGCTCGGACTACGAGGTAAATGTGTCAGCGCCAACAGATCGCGGCGGCGGTCCGGCCGAAGTCCACGTGCCGACGACGGGTGAGCACCGCGATTTCTGCCATGTGCCGAGTAGAGCGCAAGCTCCACATCGCGACAAGCTTTCCGGGGGTCTGGTTCCACAGCCTGGGACATGACCGGTTACCCTGTCCCCGGACGAGTCGGCAGGGCGGCCGCGTCGGCAGATCAACGTCTGCCGCCGAGGAAAGTCCGGACTCCGCAGGGCAGGGTGGTTGTCAACGGCAACCAGGGGCGACCCTCGGGACAGTGCCACAGAGAACAGACCGCCCCGGCGCGAGCCGGGGTAAGGGTGAAACGGTGGTGTAAGAGACCACCAGCGCCCCCGGTGACGGGGGCGGCTAGGTAAACCCCACCCGGAGCAAGGCCAAGAGGGCGCTTCGGCGCCTGCGCAGGCGATCGAGGGCTGCCCGCCCGATGCCTGCGGGTAGGCCGCAAGAGCCTGTCGGTGACGGCAGGCCGAGATGGATGGCCGCCGAGCGGTGTCGCCGCGAGGCGCCCGCGAACAGAATCCGGCTTACGGCCGGCTCGTCCCCTTCGGGCCCGCGCGGCGCCCCGGTCACCCGACCGGGGCGCCGCGCCCGTCCGGGACCCCCCCACCCGTGCCCGGCAACCGGCTCGCCCTCCCGCGGGCACGCCGGTGCGTCCGCGGCGCGGGGGAAGGCGCCACCCCCGCGGGGCCGTTCGAGTGATCCTTCGTATCAGGCCGCCCGCCGGGGTGTCCTCCTGCCGAACCGCGGGCCCTGCCCCGCGGTCGTCACGAGGAGGGTTCCCATGTCCACCACCAAGAGGGCGGCCACCTGGCTCGCCCTGACCGGGCTGGTCGGCGCGGCGGCCGTCGGCAGCCCGGTCACCGCCGGGGCGGCGACCACCGAACTGCCGGTCTACGAGGTCAAGAGCGCCGGGCTCAGCCCGGAGCAGGCGGCGGCCCTGCAGAAGGTTTTCGGGCTCCGCGGCGTCGAGAGGGCCGAGGACGGCTCGGTCTCCTTCGCCGACGAGGCCACCTACCTGAGGGTGCCGGGCCTGGACCACGGCACCGGCGAGGTCGACGAGGACGGGTTGCCGACCACCCGGTCCCAGCTCGACCTCGAAGCCCTCAAGCAGGTGCGGGCCATCCCGACCGACTCCGCCGCCAAGCGCGCCCAGGAGGCGCTGCGCGGCATCGGCCTGCTGCCGGGCAACGCGACCGCGCACGCCGCGCACACGACGTTCGAGGTCGTGGACGCCAACAGCAGGTTGGTCGCGTCCGCCCCGCTGGACACCGCGGTGTCGTTCGCCTTCACCCTCGGCGGCGTGCCGCTGGAGGGCGCGGGCGCCAAGATCCGCGTCGCGTACGACGGCCGCGGCGCGGTCACGGGCCTGACCCACAGCACGCGCGAGGTGGCCGAGGCGGGCACCGTGCCGGTGCTGGACCTGACCGAGGCCCGCGGGCGCTGCGCCAAGGTGCTGACCGGCGACGTCCGGCTGACCGACGTCTCCTACGTCTACGAGGCCCCGGCGCTGGCGGAGAAGGTGGCCAGGCTGGAGCCCGGCATCCGGTGCTCGGGCGTCGGCCCGGACGGCGCCGCCGCGCAGCCGGTCACCGTGCCCGCCGCGGTGGACGCCGCCCTGCCCGAGCCCGGCCCCGACCAGCCGCCGCGCGCCGAGGCGGGCGGCCTCGCTCCACAGTGGACCAGCCGGGTCGACGTCGGCAGCGAGGGCACCGGCCCGTGCGCCGGCCTGCCCTGGACGGCGACCAACGTCAACGGGTTCAACGGCCAGTTCACCAGCCGGGGCATCCCGGTGCAGTTCAGCTGGCTCAACGCCAACGCCTGGGAGCGGGACTTCAAGGACCCGGCGTACGCCGGCGGCAACGACCAGGTGTACGCCGACGACGTGGACATGACCTACTGGCAGGGCCGCGGCGCGCCGACCGGGTTCTCCTTCGCCGGGTGCAGCAACAACACCGACACGTTCCTGGCCAACACCGAGGCCCGCTGGGGCAACCGGGACGTCGAGTGGATGAGCCTGTTCACCAGCTCGATCCTCCAGGGCAGCGCCGGTGGCCAGAGCTGGGCGCAGCGCTGGGGCCGGGCGTTCCGCGGGCTGCACCAGATCAACAGCTTCGACACCGCGTCCGTGCACAGCAAGGCGCACGGCAGCCGGTTCGGCAACTACCTGCTGCGCAAGCCCTTCCTGTGGTGGAACAAGCCGATGAAGGTCCGCGACGCGTGGGCGCAGGCGTCGATCGACACCCAGCCCTCGTGGGTGCGCTGGGCGACCATGGGCCCGATCGGCCCGTCGTGGACGGCCACCTACAACGACTACTTCTGGGGCAAGGGCCCGGTGGGCCCGGACATCCTGCCGACCGGCGGCTACTGGCGGCTGTCCGGCACCAGCTGATCGCGTGACGCCGGCGCCCTTCCGTCGCACTGGGGGCGGAAGGGCTCCGGCCGCGCCCGACCCGGGACTCGCACGGCGCCCGCCGTGCGAGTCCTCCTCATGTGCGGACGGGATCAGCGGCGGGCCGGGCGGCCCGGCGGCATCCGGTGCACCGGGCGGAACGCCTCGCCGCCGTTGTACCGGCGCTCCAGCTCCGCCACGTAGGCTTCCACCGCCGGGTTGACGATGTCGGCGAGGCTGCGCACGGTCGCCGCCGGCACGTAGGCCGCCAGGTAGGTGGCCGCCGCGCGGGCCCGCTCCAGCACCTCCCGGTCGAAGTTGACCGTCCGCTGCACCCGCCGCCCCGGGCGCCCGTCCGAGCCGGTAGCCTGATCTTCGCCCGAGACGGTCACGGAGACGGTGATTTCGTTCACTCCGTCGGCTGGTTCGGGCTCGGCTACGGGCGGCTGGACCATCTGCGAGCCTCCTCGACGTCGTCACTCCGGGATGGAGTCCGTTCGGGCCAATCCCGGAGGCCGAACGGGTCACCGGCGCGGCGGAGTGGACGGGGGGATCAAGGTCGTGCACACAGTGCGTGACCAGGGAGTCCGCAGCCGGGTGAACTGTCTCAGCAATCGGGAGAATCCGGTGTCACCGGTTCTCCGCCGGCTCCCCCGGAACCATGATGTCTGTGGCCAGATTAGACGTAATCGACCTCCAGGGGAACGGCTCGTGATCTACCCACCGCCAGTCGACCGACACACCTCGTGACGAAGACGTGTTCTACTCGATAGCGCACGAACCGGACGGGCACCCCTCGGCCCGCCCGGCGAAGTCCTGCGTACTCAGGAGTACGAGATGACCGCCATGACCCTGGTAACACTCGCGCAGCAGACACCGCCCGCCCTGGGCACAGGCGGCGTGCGCCAGTGGATCCTCGACAACCTGGTCCCGCTGCTCCTGCTGACCGTCGCCGTCCTCCTGCTCTGGCTGGGTGGCGGCAAGGGCGACAACGCCGGCGTCATGCGCAGGCTGGGCGGCGTGATCATCGCGTTGGCGATCATCGGCCTCGCCGTGACCACGAACGCCGGTGCGAACATCGGCCAGTGGATCGCCGGCCTCTTCACCGGCGGGTGACCCTTGCGGGTGCGCACTGACGACGAGGTCTACCGGGTCGACGCCGTCTGGCTCGGCCCGCCGAAGGCGACCTTCCCGTGGCGGGCGCGCTACGTGGCCTGGGGCGTCGGCATCGTGGTGTTCCTGGTGGTCACCGCCGTGCAGCGGCAGGTCGGCTTCGGGTTCGACTTCATCAACACCGGCTGGGGCTTCGTGATCACGATCGCGCTGACCCGGTTCATCTGCACGCGCATCAGCCACGAGCGCCCGCTGTCGGCCGTGGTGGCGATGTGGGTGCGCGAGCTGAACTCCCCGCGCGAGAAGACCTCGGGGCGCGGCGGCGCGGCCAGCGCGGCCCGCATCCGGGTCAACCGGCAGCGACCGCGCCGGCGCACCCGCCGCGACCGGGCGGCGGAACGCCGGGACCGCGCGGCCCGATCCCAGCACCGCAGGCAGGCAGACCGCCGTAAGAAGGAGGATCGCGGTGTTCGGACGCCGGCGTGACCGGAACCGGCGCTCCGCAGCGCAGCACGTGGCCCAGCACGCGGCTGCCGCGCGGGACGACCGGAAGGTCTACAGCAAGCGCGGTCGCCGCCTGCCGGGCGAGCAGGCCGTGCCCAGCTACACACCGTCGATCTCCGCCCGCAGCATCGACGGCCACCTGCTGCGCACCGGCCAGGAGGTCTACGCCTGGTACAAGCTCGCGCCGCAGCGCTGGTCGTTCCGCTCGGACTCGCAGCGCCAGGACCTGATCGCGGCCATCGCGGGCCAGTACGCCGAGCTGCAGGGCCGCTGGATGCACCTGCGCGTGACCACGCGCCCGTACCCGATCCGCATGTGGGCCGAGGCGCACGTGCACAACGCGGTGCGCCGGCTGCCGGACACGCCCGGGACGCTGAGCTTCGACGACTACATGGTCGGCGAGCAGCAGCAGCTGATGGGCCGCTCGATGGCGGAGAAGGAGGTCTACCTCGGCGTCCAGGTGCAGACCCGCAACATGATGGACCGCGCCGTCGAGCGGGCCGCCCCCGTGCTGCGCAAGGTGTTCCCGGACGCGGTGGACGCCGAGCTGGTCGCGATCGAGTCCGAGGTCGACCACCTGGACCAGGTGATCGGCTCCGCCGGCCTGGAGGGCCGCCCGGTCACGGCCGAGGAGATGTCCTGGCTGATGCACCGGTCGTGCTCGCTGGGCCTGCCCGCGCCGCGCAACCTGCCGGCCGTGCCCGGCGCGCCGTGGGAGCCGGAGGACCTGGCGTCGTTCACCGACGCGGCGGACTTCCACCAGGAGCCCTACGCGCCGACCGTGACGGTGCGGGGCCGCACCGGGTCGAACGCGGGCATCAAGCGGCACGTCGCCGTCCTCACCGTCGGCCTCATGCACGGCCTGCAGATCCCCGAGATCGACGACCCGTGGGTGCAGCGCTCGGACCGGTTGCCCGCCTCCGTCGAGTGGTCGGCCCGGATCTACGTGCGGCGGCCCGAGGAGGTCGCGGGCGAGCTGCAGCGGCAGATGAACAAGGTCCGCTCGCAGGTGCGCCACTACACCGACGAGCACGAGCTGGAGCCGCCGCAGTCGCTGGCCCGGCAGGCTTCGCGGGTGCTGGAGATCGACGACGAGATGACGTCGGGCTTCACCGCGCTGGGCACCCGGGTGCGCTCGTGGTGGCGGCTCGCGGTGTCCGGCCCGACCGAGCGCGAGGCGCTGCGGCTGGCCCAGTCGCTGCTGGACCTCTACAAGCCCAAGGTCGCCATCGAGCACCCCGAGGCGCAGTACGCGATCGCCCGCGAGTTCATCCCCGGCGAGTCCCTGTCGTCCTCGGCCTACCTGCGGCGCGGCTCGGTGCTGTGGGCGGCCTCGGCCGTGCCCACCGCGACCGCCGAGGTCGGCGACCGGCGCGGCATCCTGCTCGGCGAGACCGTGACGGCCACCCGCCGCCCGGTGGCGTGGGACCCGTGGATGGCGCAGGAGCTGCGCGACTCGTCCGGCCTGACGGCGCTGGTCGCCGGCCTGGGCGCGGGCAAGTCCTTCCTCGGCGGCGGCATCGTCTACAAGACGCTGCGGTCCGGCGCGCACTGGACGCTGCTGGACCCGTCCGGGCCGCTGGCGGCGCTGTGCGAGCTGCCCGAGCTGCGGCCCTACGCGCGGCCGATCAACCTGCTCAACGCCCAGCCCGGCATCCTCAACCCGTACCGGGTGGTGGCCGAGCCGCTGCTGGACCACTTCCTGGACGAGGAGGACGCGGAGCGGGCGTGGCGGCGCGAGCGCGCGCTGGCCGCGGCCACCCGCCGCCGCCTCGTGCTGGACGTGCTGACCGGCCTGCTGCCGTTCGAGGTCGCGCGGCTGCCGCAGACCCGGATCGTGCTGCTGCGCGCGGTCCGCACGGTCGGCGGCCGGCCCGACGCCCACCCCGGGCAGGTCTTCGAGGCGCTGCGCCGCGACGCCTCCGAGCACCACGAGCACGCCGTCGTGGTGGCCGACTTCCTCGACGAGATGCGCGAGCGCATGTCGCTGCTCATCCCGGAGAAGGACGCCGACCCGTACAACGAGGCGCGCGACGACCGCCTGACCGTGCTGACCATGGCGGGGCTGAACCTGCCCAAGGACGGCGTCGGGCGCGAGCACTGGACCGACGCCGAGGCACTGGGCGTCGAGATGCTCAACCTGGCGGCCTGGCTGACCCAGCGCTCGATCTACGAGCGGCCCAAGGACCTCCGCAAGGGCGTGTGGATCGACGAGGCGTTCTTCCTGTCCGAGGTGCCCACCGGCCGGGTGCTGATGAACCGCTTCGCGCGCGACTCGCGCAAGTGGAACGTCCGCGTCCTGCTGTCGTCGCAGATCCCGGCGGACTTCCTGAAGATCCAGGGCTTCGTGGCGCTGCTCGACTCGGTCTTCGTGGGCCGCCTGGACGACGACCAGGCGCAGGCCGACGCCCTGCGGCTGCTGAAGGTCCCGGTCGGCGCGGGCTACGAGCAGGTGGTGGCGTCGCTGGGCCGCCGCCCCGGCGGGGTCCGCAACAGCACCGAGCGCGACCGCGCGCCCCGGCAGTTCATCTTCGGCGACGGCGCGGGCGGCGTGGAGCGCATCCGCATCGACTTCTCCGGGCCCCACCTGGAGCACCTGCGCAACGCGCTGGACACCACGCCCGACGCGATGCGCGACGGCCCGGAGCCGGCCGAGGTGGAACTCGCCTCCGAGCCGCAGGACCCGTTCGCCTACGCGGAGGACCACGACGACTACGACGACGAGCTGGCCGCCGACCTGGAGGTCGGCCTCGCGGACGAGCTGGTCGAGTCGGGCCACGGTGAGGGAGGAAACCGCCGCTCCGGTCGGGAAGGTGCGGCATGAGCACCCTCCTGCTGGTGGTGGCGATCGCCGTCGCGCTGTACGCGCGGCGGCGGTTCAGACGTGCCGCGCGGGTGCTCGGCGCGGCCCCGCGCGGCGGTTCGCGGTGGCGGGCGATGGCGGTCGTGGTCGCCCTCGTCGGCCTCCAGGCCGTGATCGGCGCGGCGCCCGCGCACGCGGCGCCCTGCGGTGAGGCGCCGGCCCCCGAGCGGCCGGGTTCGGGCATGGTCGGCGCGATCGACCCGCCCATCGGCAACGGCGTGAAGGACTCGCCCTACCTGACCTACGGGTACGCGGGCATGGTCTGGCACACCTACCAGGAGAAGTGCGGGCTGCCCGACGCGTCCCCGGTGCTGGACACCTGGATGGGCAACCAGCTGTTCAACGTCGCCAAGAACATCGTCGGCGCGACCAACGCCCTGCACTACACCGTCGTCGGCCAGGGCCTGCTCCAGCCGCTGGACGACGCGGTCAAGGAGGGCGTGCAGAAGGTCTACGACAACGTCTACCTGCGCTGGTTCGGGCTGGTCGCGCTGATCCTGGCGGTGCTGATGTTCCGCCAGATCTGGAACGGCGACCTGGCCACCATCAGCAAGCGCGGGATGTGGGCGCTGGCCGCGATGTGGCTGGCGACCTCGACCCTGGCGCTGCCGCAGTTCTACGACCTGCTGGACAGCACCCTGGTCACCAAGACCTCCGAGATCCAGGCGGGTTTCGTGGACGTGGAGGAGGGCAAGGACAACCTGGACGTGCTGCCGTCGCGGCTGCACGACTCGGTGGTCTACCAGAGCTGGCTGCGCGGCGAGTTCGGCTCGCCGGAGGCGCCGCAGTCCACCGAGTTCGGGCCGCGGCTGCTGGGCCTGCAGGCTTGGACGGTGCAGGAGATCGGCGAGCACAAGGACGGCGACCAGACCGCGCTCGACGCCAAGCGCAGGGAGTTCGCGGCCCTCTACAAGCAGCTCGGCCCCGCCCAGGGCTACTTCAGCGGCGCGGCGGGCGGGCGCACCGGCGCCGGGTTCCTCTCGCTGCTCCAGGCGATCGCGTTCTCGCTGTTCCAGCTGTTCGCCAAGGCCGCCGTGCTGCTGGCGCAGCTGCTGCTGCGGGTGCTGACGCTGGCCGGACCGCTGATCGGCCTGGCCGCGCTGCTGCACCACGACCTGCTGCGCAAGGTCGGCCGCGCGGTCGCGGTGACGGTGTTCAACGTGCTGGTGCTGGCGGTGCTGGCGGGCACGCACGCGCTGCTGCTCCAGGCGATCTTCAACGCCACCGGCCTGTCGCTGCTGACCCGGACGCTGCTGGGGCTGATGCTCACCCTGGTGTGCTTCATGATCGGCAAGCCGATGCGCCGGATGTGGCAGATGGTCGAGATGTCGGTCGGCTCGGCGAGCGGGGCGCTGCCCATGCGCGGTGGCCTGCTGTCCATGCTGCGCCGCAAGAAGGACACCGGGCCGTCGCCGCAGGAGGAGTTCTGGGACACCGTGCGCGACGCGGACCCGGATGGCCCCGAGGCGCCGCAGCGCGGCCGGGGCCGGGTGCGGCCCGAGGCCGCGAACCCGGTGGTGGCCACGGCGCACCGGCTCGACCGCTCCGACGCCGGGGTCGACCCGGTGCGCGCGGTCGCCGCCGCGGCCGGCGGTGGCGGCGGCGGTGTCGCGGCCCTGCCCGCGGGCGCCGGCGGCGGGCAGGCGGCGCTGCCGGTCGGGCGCTCGCGCCTGGTGGACGCGCCCCCGGTGGCCGACCGGAACTGGGACCGGGTGGACGACGCGGTGCTGGTGCCGTCGCGGGCGGGCAACGGGTTCGCGCGGGTCTCCGACGGCCCCGTCGTGCCGGGGCCGCGGCGGGCCGAGACCGAGGTGGTGGCGGGGCGGCAGGTCCACGTGATCTACCGGCCCTCGCGTGGGCTCGAGGTCAGGGACAGCTGATGCCGATCAGGACGAACCGGGGCCGCACGGCGGTGTACCGCCGGCTGTGGGGGTGGCCGCTGCGCTCGCCGCGGCACCTCGTGATGACGATCGTCCTGCTGGTCGCCGCGATCACGACGACCGGCGTCGTGGCGGACCGGGTGGTGGGCGCGCGCTCCACCGCCGCGGGGCCCACCACGACGACCGCGCCCGTCGCGCCCGGCGGCAACCAGGTCGGCGTGCTGCCCTCGGCGGGCACGACCTCGCCGCTGCCGACGAAGGCGCCCAGCCCCACGGCCGCGCCCTCGTCGGCCCCGGTCACGCCGGACGCGCAACTGGTCGCGGAGAGCTGGATCGAGGCGTGGCTCGACCACCCGGCGGGCGTCACCAACGCCAAGTGGCTGGAGGGGCTCGAACCGTGGACGTCGGACGAGCTGCTGCCGACGCTGCGGTCGGTCGACCCGGCGAACGTGCCGAAGGAGATCAAGGGCAGGGTGACGGCGAGTCGGTCCACCACCGATTCGGTCGATTTCGAAGCCGACCTGGAAACCGGCAAGCTCGTGCTGACCGTGGCGAAGCTGCCCGAGGGCTGGCGCGTGCACAAGTACAGCAGGGTGGGCTGAGATGCTGAAGATCGTGCTGGCGGTCGTGGCGGTGGTCGCGGTGGTCACCGTCACGGTGACCAACGGTGTCTCGACCGTGGTCAACAACGCCACGTCGGAAGAGGGCGCCGTCGGCATCCGCAACGTCGGCTGCAACGCCTCGATCGGACCGTGGGAGGGCGGCGGCGAGGAGAAGGGCCGCAACGACGCGAGCCGTCTCAACGACGAGCAGCGCGGCACCGTCGCCAAGATCATCTCCATCGGCCAGGAGCGGCAGCTGCCGCCGCTGGCGTGGCAGATCGCCATCCAGGCGGGCATGACCGAGTCCGGCCTGCGCCCGCTGGACTACGGCGACCGGGACTCGCTGGGCATCTTCCAGATGCGCCCGTCGATGGGCTGGGGCACCGAGGCCCAGGTGATCGACCCGGTGTACGCGATCAACAAGTTCTACGACGTGCTGGTCAACGTGCCGAACTGGGAGGACCGCCGCCCCGGCGACTCGGCGCAGGCGGTGGAGCGCTCGGCGTTCCCGGACCGGTACCACAACTGGGAGGCCATGGCGGCGTTCCTGATCGGCGAGCTGGGCAGCGTGCCCGACCCGGCCGGCTGCGGCGCGGGCGCGGGCGACCTGCTGCTGGCCTCCTCGGTGGCGGGCACGGCCATCGAGTTCACCAAGCAGCAGCTGGGCGAGCCCTACCTGTGGGGCGGCAACGGCCCCGACCAGTGGGACTGCTCCGGCATCCTGGTCAAGGCGTTCGCGGCGGCGGGCGTGAAGATCCCGCGCGTGGCCAACGACCAGTACGTGGCGGGCGGCGCGCACCTGCCGGTGCGCGAGGCGCAACCGGGCGACCTGATCTTCTGGGCCACCAACCCGGCCGACCCGGTCACCGTGCACCACGTCGCCATGTACCTGGGCGACGACGAGTACATCCACGCCCCGCAGACCGGGGACGTGGTGAAGATCAGCAAGCTCAACTGGGACTACCACGAGTTGATGCCACTGGCCGTCCGGCCGGGCGTGTGATCGTGCGAGGGAGGCACGTCCGATGTTCACCCCCGACCCCATCCAGCGCCACGCAGGGCCGCCGGCGTCCAGCACACCGCTGCGGGACTACCTGACCTCGCAGCCGCCCGGCGTGGACGGCTCCTACGCCGTGCTGCCCCGGTCGCTGGTGGAGGCGATGCCGCTGCCGTGGCAGCAGCAGATGACCCACCTGCTCGCCGAGTTCCACCGCTCGTTCGCGCACCTGGGCTGGCCGGTCTACCGGGTCGTGCCGTCGCGGCGGGAGCGGCTGGTGGACCTCGACGAGGACCAGCTCGCCGAGGTGGGCGCGATCGTGGAGATCGACGCGGACGGCGAGCTGGTCTACCGGGACCGCTCGGGCACCCGCATCGAGGACCCGGAGCAGCGGGTGGTGCTGGTGTCGGTCCTGGACCCGATCCCGGGCGACTACGCCAACGCCAACCAGAGCACCCCGGCACGGGGCTTCCCGGTGCCGCAGCAGCCCTTCCCGCCCTCGGGCCCGCTGCCGCAGCAGTCCCACCCGCAGTCGGGCCCGCTGCCCGTGCAGCCCTACCCGCAGTCCGGACCGCTGCCCGTGCAGGCCCCGCACCAGCGGTGACCCGATCACGGGTGGCGGTGGTCGGCCCGGTCGGCGCGCCGCGCGCGCCCGCCGGGCCGAGCGCGTCCCGGGCCCGGCCCGCGACCGGACATGACACGCGGGCCCGCGCGTGCCAGCCTTGACGCATGGGTGATCCGAATGCCTGGTACTACTGCCTGGCCCACCAGAAGGCCGAGAAGGGCGTCGGCTGCCGCGGCGGCGACCGGATGGGCCCCTACCCGGACGAGGCGACGGCCCGGCGGGCGCTGGAGCTGGCCCGGCAGCGCACCGAGGCCGAGAACGAGGCCGACCGGGAGTGGGAGGAGCGCGGTTGACCCGTTCGGGCCGCGCGTCGGGCTAAGGTGCAGTCGTGGCCTCGATGGTGATCCGTACCGGGCGCGCGGACCTGGACTTCAGCGGGATCCGGACGGAGTTCGGGCTGCCCGCCGACTTCCCGGCCGCCGCGCTGGCGGAGGCGCGGCAGGCGGTGGACCGCGGCGCCGCCGGTGACCGGGAGGACGCCACCGCCCTGCCGCTGGTGACGATCGACCCGCCGGGCGCGCAGGACCTCGACCAGGCGCTGTGCGTGCAGCGGGTCGGGCGCGGTTTCCGCGTGCAGTACGCGATCGCCGACCTCGGCGCGTTCGTCGTGCCCGACGGCGCGCTGGACGCGGAGGTGCGCGGGCGCGGCCAGACGCTGTACCTGCCCGACGGCAACGTGCCGCTGCACCCGGCGGTGCTGTCCGAGGGCGCGGCCAGCCTGCTGCCGGAGCAGACCCGGCCGGCCGTGCTGTGGACCCTGGAGTGCGACGCGGACGGCGAGCCGACCGACGTGCGCGTGCGGCGCGCGGTGGTCCGCTCGACGGCCCGGTTCGACTACGAGACCGTGCAGGCGTCCATCGACGCGGGCACGCCGCACCCGTCGGTCGCGGCCCTGCCCGGGTTCGGCCGGCTGCGCCGCGAGCGGGCCGCCGAGCGCGGCGCGGTGGAGCTGCGCCTGCCGGAGCAGGAGATCGTCCCCGACGGCGACGGCGACTGGAAGCTCGCGGTCCGCCCCCGCGCGGACGTCGAGGCGTGGAACGCGGAGGTCTCGCTGCTCACCGGCATGGCGGCGGCGCGGGTCATGCTGGACGCCGGGGTGGGCGTCCTGCGCACCCTGCCCGACGCCGACGACGGCGCGGTCGACGCCCTGCGGCGGTCCGCGCACGCGCTGGGCGTGCCCTGGCCGGCCGGGGCGACCCCCGCGCGCTTCCTGGCCGGCCTCGACCCGGCCCGGCCGGAGTCGCTGGCGCTGTTCGTGGACGCCACCCGCCTGCTGCGCGGCGCGGGCTACACGGCGTTCGACGGCACGATCCCGGCGGTGGTCACGCACGCCGGCGTCGCCGCCCCGTACGCGCACGTCACCGCGCCGCTGCGGCGCCTGGTGGACCGGTTCGCCACCGAGGTGTGCCTGGCGGTCACCGCCGGCCGCGAGGTCCCGGACTGGCTGCGCCGGGCGCTGCCGCGGCTGCCGGGCCTGATGGGCGGCTCGGACGCGCTGGCCGCCAAGGTCGACCGCGCCTGCCTGGACCAGGTGGAGGCTTGGGTGCTGGCCGACCGGGTGGGCCAGGAGTTCGACGCCGTGGTGCTGCGCGCCGAGGGCGGCGGGGCGGACGTGTTCGTCGCGCAGCCGCCGGTCATGGGCCGCTGCACGGGGACGGACCTGCCGGAGGGCGAACGCGTCCGGGTGCGGCTCACCGAGGCCGACCCGCGGCGCCGCAAGGTCGCGTTCACGGAGGTCGGGTCCTGATGCTGCCGGTCGACGACCTCGGCGAGCCGGTGCCGCTGCCGGCGCCGCCCCGCCGGGTGGTGAGCCTGGTGCCGTCGCTGACCGAGGCGGTGGACCCGGCGGTGCTCGTCGGCGCGACGGACTACTGCACCCACCCGCCGGACCTGGCCGTGGAGCGGGTGGGCGGCTCGAAGTACCCCGCGGTGGACCGGGTGCTCGCGCTGCGCCCGGACCTGGTCCTGGCCAACAGCGAGGAGAACCGCCCGCAGGACGTGGAGCGCCTGCGCGCCGACGGCGTCCCGGTGTGGGTGACGGCCGCGCCCGCGACGGTGCCCGCGGCGCTGGGTTCCCTGCGCCGGCTGCTGGCCACGGCGTGGGACGCGGAGCCGGCCTGGCTGGTCGAGGCCGAGCGGCTGTGGCGGGAGGTCCTGCCCCCGCGGGCGACGGCGCTGGTCCCGGTGTGGCGCAAGCCGTGGGTCGTGGTGGGCCGCGACACCTTCGCCGGGGACGTCCTGCGCCGGCTGGGCGTGGTCAACGCCTACGCGGACCACCCCGACCGCTACCCGCGCCCGCCCCTGGCGGAGCTGCGGGAGCGGGCGGCCGACCTCGTGGTGCTGTCCGACGAGCCCTACCTGTTCACCCCGGACGACGGCCCGCAGTTCTTCCCGGACCTGCGCCCGGTGTTCGTCTCCGGCAGGCACCTCACCTGGTACGGCCCGTCGCTGGTGGAGGCCAGGGCCGCGCTGGAGCGCGCCTTCCGCGACCAGCCCTGACCCCGTCGCCCCGACGGGGCCGCCGGACGGGTCCGACGGCCCCGGCGCCACCGCGCCCGATCAGTGGAACGTGTGCTCCGGGCCGGGGAACCCGCGCCCGCGGACGTCGTCCGCGAACTCCCGCGCCGCGCCCAGCACGACGCCGGCCAGGTCCGCGTACCGCTTGACGAACCGCGGGCCCTTGCCGCGCCGCAGGCCCAGCATGTCCTGCCACACCAGCACCTGCGCGTCGGTGTCCGGGCCCGCGCCGATGCCGACGGTCGGGATGCGCAGGTCGTGGGTGATCCGCTTGGCGACCTCGCCGGTCACCATCTCCAGCACCACGGCGAACGCGCCCGCCTCCTGCACGGCGTGCGCGTCGGCCACCACGGCGTCGGAGGCGTCGTCGCGGCCCTGCACGCGGTAGCCGCCGAGCTGGTGCTCGCTCTGCGGGGTGAAGCCGACGTGGCCCATGACCGGGATGCCCGCGTTCACGATCGCCGTGACGTGCGGCGCGAAGTGCCGGCCGCCCTCCAGCTTCACGGCGTGCGCGCGGCCCTCCTTCATGAACCGCACGGCCGTCGCGACGGCCTGCTCGACCGACACCTGGTAGGAGCCGAACGGCAGGTCGGCCACGACCAGGGCCCGCTTCGCCGACCGCGTCACGCTGCGCACCAGCGGGAGCAGCTCGTCCACGGTCACCGGCAGGGACGTGTCGTAGCCGTAGACGTTGTTCGACGCCGAGTCGCCGACCAGCAGGACCGGGATGCCGGCCTCGTCGAACAGCTCGGCGGTGTACATGTCGTACGCGGTGAGCATGGGCCACGGCTCGCCGCGTTCCTTCAGCTCGCGCAGGTGGTGGATGCGGACTTTCCTGGCCGGCGCGGGGGCGCCGGCGCCGCTGCCGTAGGGCGCGGCCGCCTCGGGTGCAGAAGTCATCGCGGACCGTCCTCCCTCGAAGCCCGCCTCGTCGCGGGTCTCCGGGCGTCGTTGCACGGTTACCCGCCCAGCGTGACACCGGAGGAGCCGGTTGTGCGCGGTGTGCGAGTAGCCTCACACGGCCGCCGCGGACCCCGCCCCACCCCGCCGCACCGCACGCAGGAACGCAGCCACCCGAACCGGCGGGAATTCCAGCACCACACCCGGTCTCTTCGAGTCCCGCACCGCCCCCAACCCGGCCCGAAGCTCGACGCACTCCCCGCCGCTGTTGCCGCCCCACCGGCACGCCGTCGCCGCTGCCCGGTCGCCGGCGTGGACCCGGGGCGCTAGGAGCAGACCTTCCCCGCGGGCGGCAGCTCCAGGTCGATCAGGTACTCGTCGGTGGCCGGGTCGACGCACTCGTTGCCCTGCAGGTACACGGTGTGCTGGTTGCCCTCGTAGGTCAG